>JGI20214J51650_10000117_pt1 | contig 46678 bp, 45 predicted proteins | sample WetSurMetagenome_FD_51650 | JGI IMG/M metagenome (IMG submission 51650)
GTGGGAGGCGATCACTTCTTCCATGGCCCCGGTAGAGAGGCGGTGGCCGGCCACGTTGATGATGTCATCGGTCCGGCCCATGATCCAGAGATACCCGTCACTGTCAATCATGCCGGCATCGGCCGTGAAATAGAAGCCGGGGTAGGTGGTGAAGTAGGTCCTGATAAAATCTGCGTCATTGTTCCAGAGCGTCGGAAAGCAGCCCGGCGGGAGCGGGAGCCGCACCACGATGTTGCCCTGTACANCCGGAGGGGCTTCAGTACCGGCCGCGTCCAGCACCCTGACGTCATACCCCGGCACTGCCTTTGTACAGGACCCCGGTTTAACCGGGAGCAGGCCGAGGCCGGCGCAGTTCGCCCCGATGGCCCAGCCGCTCTCGGTCTGCCACCAGTGGTCAATGACCGGGACGCTGAGGTGCTTTGCGGCCCACCCGAGCGTCTCGGGATCGCACCGTTCGCCGGCTAAAAAGAGCGTGCGCAGGCTCCCGAGGTCATATTTTTTAACGTGCGAGGCGTCAGGGTCCTCGCGCCGGATCGCCCGGAATGCGGTCGGGGCACAGAACAGCACCGAGACCCCGTGCTGTGCGATCACGCGCCAGAAAGCGCCGGGGTCCGGGGTCCCGACCGATTTTCCTTCGTACAGTACAGTCGTGCAACCGGCAGCGAGCGGGCCGTACACGATATAGGAGTGCCCGACAACCCAGCCGATATCGGATGCTGCCCAGTATACCTCCCCGGGTTTCATACCATACAGGTTCTGCATCGACCAGTGGACCGCCACAAGGTGTCCTCCATTGTCCCGGAGCACACCTTTTGGTTTTCCGGTCGTACCGGAAGTATACAGGATATAGAGCGGATCGGTCGCGGCAACCGGCACGCAGGGGACCGGATTTGCCTGTATGACCGTGTCCCAGTCATAGTCCCTGCCCGGCGTGAGCGCTACCTCCTGCTGCGTGCGCTGGACAATGACGCAGGCCAGCGGCTTGTGAACACTCATACCGATTGCTGCATCCAGCAGGGGCTTGTACGGGATAATCCGGTTCACCTCGATCCCGCAGGACGACGATACGATGACTTTTGGCTTTGCATCCTCGATACGGGTCGCTAGCTCTTTCGGTGCAAAACCCCCGAAGACCACCGAGTGGATCGCCCCGATCCGGGCGCATGCGAGCATCGCGATCACTGCCTCGGGAATCATCGGCATATAGATGACGACCCGGTCGCCTTTTGCGACGCCAAGCTCTGCAAGTCCGCCGGCAAAACGGGCAACAAGGTCACGGAGCCCGCCATACGTGTAGGTCCGGATCGTTGAGGTTACCGGGCTGTCATAGATCAGTGCCGGCTGGTCTGCCCTGCCATGGTCCGCGTGCCGGTCCAGCACGTTAAAACAGGTATTGAGAATCCCGCCGGAAAACCATCGGGTGAATGGGGGATTGTCCGAATCAAGCACGCGGTCCCAGCGCTTCTCCCAATTGATTCCTTCGGCCGCGTCGCCCCAGAACCGCTCGGGAAATCTTATTGATCGGGTGTAAACCTCGTCGTACTGCGATGCCATACCACCATACCAGCTCCGACAGAGAATGTAATGACGAGGTTCATAATGGTTGTCTGGAGCAGGGGTTAGTGCACCACGTTCTTTACCCTTGTGTTCATGTTATGGCAAAGCCACGGTAAGGGAAGAGATCCTGTTCTCCGGGAAACCCGTGGACCTGATTACCTGTCCTCAAAATGTCAGGACATGGTTAGATGTCCCTGGAACTGTCGCGTTCATCACTGCCTATCGCGATGATTCCATCCCCCGGCCCCTCACCTTCGTTTCATTTTGGTGGTGGAATCAAATGGCACTACAGTAAAAAAAAGGCAATCAGGATCGCCGTTCCTGCTTCTGCCCGGCCAGGCATGTTAACAGGATCAGGAAGGTCCGGGGAAGTTTTTATCAGCTCATTCCTGCCGGATCACGGATGTACACAATATTTATCCCTTTACGGCAATCCCGTTCTCGCGGGCGATCTCTACAAACGAGCGTCCTACGTGCTCCGCCTGTTTCGTGGTCATGCCATAGGTGTTGAACTTCCAGACCTTTGTCGCCCCGGGGATTACGCCGGTGATGCCCTTCTCTTCCAGTGCACTCTGCAGATAGTACCCGCGTTTCTTGTGTGATTCCGCGACCGTATCGAAAGATTTGATGGTATCGATCCGGGTCATGGTGTGTTTTCTCGGGTATTCGGAGAGGCATGTTGTCCCTTCGATGGAGAGAAGGGCGTCCATCACGATCTTGTGGTTCGCGAGCTCGCGGTCGAAACGCTTCACCCGCTCTTTCACGTGGGGGAATGATGCCATCATGCCAACAAGCGTCACCCCCATCAGTGTGCATCCCATCATCTCGGGCTCCTTGATCCCAAATTTACGCTTCGTCACGTCCCCGATGATGGAAGTAGTCCGGAATACTTCCTTTTCACGTTCAGCAGTGACTGCAAGGACCCCCGAGGGTGCCGGCGCCGCCATGGACTTATGGCCGGAACCGACCACGAAATCCGCGCCGGATGCCTTGCCATCGACAGGCAGGATGCCGACGGTGTAGGCGCCGTTGTACACGAGGGGGACATCGTACTGGTGCGCTACTTTCGCAATACCGGCAACATCGTGCATATTGCCGTACTGGTAATCGACATGGTCGATGAAAGCGAGGACCGGTGCCCTGCCAAACTCTTTTGTTACAGCTTCGATCTTCTCTGCGGTTGCATCCGGCGTGACGAGCTTCTGCTCAGTGGCAGGGATCTCCCGGGCAACGCCCCCTGCTTCTTCCACAGCAAGGAACTCCGTGTAATGAGAGAGGGTCGTCAGGAGCACGGGGTCACCCTTCTTCACATAGGTCTGGGCAACAGCCTGGAACCCGCGCCGGGCACCGGGGACGGTGCGGACCGCATCCATGTTCAGCCATCTGGCGACATCCTTGTGGAACTCTGCGATGGGGGGCTTGCTGATGAAGTCAAGACGGTTGGGCTTCCGGCAGTTGTCGCAGACGGAGTAACCATCACCGTAGGCAACAACAGCTTTCATGGCATCTGCCGTGAGGCGGCCACCGGCCTGGATCGGGTCGATGTTAATGAAGATCTCATCCACCTGCCGGGCCTCGATGCCGTTCCCGCACTTCATTTCAGCATCTCCTGTTTCAGGGAGCCTACCTGCCGCTCGAGGTTCTCGAGCAACCGCTGGGCCTGCGCCCGCTGTCCTGCATCAAACGCATGGGATGGCGCGGTTTCCCTGAGAAGGACGCGAAGGTCCGTGAGCGAATACATTGCCTGGAAGATCATGTCGACTGACCGTTTTGACATCCTGCACCTGTAGCCTACTATTAGTGTCCGCGTTAAAATAAGTCAGGTGGTATACTAGGCCGGATACCCTTATGGGATGGTGAGTTCATCCCCACACGGGCACCCTTTCGGAAGAGGACGGGCTTTTTTTGCCCCACTCCCCGGGCCCGGAAGCTGCGATACCTTATGAGCTCCGGTGGTACACATTGTGCGGAACACCAAATCCGGGTAACCGCCATGAACCAGATCTCTATCTTCGGCCACCAGAAACCCGATACCGACAGTATTGCGAGCGTGCTCGCGTATGCGGAGTACCGTAACAGATCCGAGCCGGGCAGGTACGTCCCTGCCCGCTGCGGCGACCTGAACCCGGAGACCCGCTTCATGCTCGAACGCTTCGGCCTCGAGAGCCCGGTCTTTATCCCCTCGGTAGAGCCAAAACTCTCTGACATCGCCTTCAAGCCGGTCGTCTCCCTGCAGTCGGATGTTCCTGCCGTGGATGTTGCCACCCTGATGGTCCGCGAAGGGATTCGTAATGTGGTGATAACCGACAAACGGGGGAAACCGGTTGGTATTGTCGGTGAGCATGCCCTTGCAGCAGCCTACCTCCAGAAAATCCATCTCGCCGAGCTCGCAGTGACGCCTGTCCCCGTCGAAACGCTTGCCCGTATCCTGAATGCCGAAGTGAAAGTCCCCGTTCGGGCTGTGCTCGAAGGCCGGGTCTATATCGCCATCGATGCACTCCATGTCACTCTTGCAAAGATGAGGCCGGAGGATATTGCAGTTGTCGGCGATGATGAGCCGGCCCAGCTCGCCCTTATCGCTGCAGGCATCGCGTGCCTGATCATTGCCGGTGGCGCACCTGCCGGCGATCGGGTCATTACCGCAGCCCGGCAGAAGAAGGTCTCGGTCCTCTGCACCAGCCTCGACGCCTTCGGGGTTGGCAGGATGATCAACCTCTCTCTGCCTGCGTGCGAGGTGATGGAGACCAGCATTCCTGTCCTCGGGCTTGCCGAAACGCTCGCCCATGCCCGGCAGGTGGTTACTTCGTCGAAGTTCCGCGCAGCCTGTGTCGTGGATGAACACGGGACGCTCGCAGGGATCCTGACACGGACTACGCTGCTCGATGATGTGCGGATGCCGGTGATCCTCCTCGACCATAACGAGGCGTCCCAGGCAGTCGACGGGATCGGCGAGGCGGAGATCATCGAGATCATCGACCACCACCGCCTCAGTCCCATCACCACCCTCAAACCGATCCGGTTCCTCAATGACCCGGTCGGGGCCACCTCCACCATCATCGCCATGAAATTCATGGAGTCCGGCCTTGTGCCATCGAAGGGGATTGCCGGGGCGCTCCTCTGCGGGATCCTGTCCGACACGCTCTCCCTGCGGATGTCGACCACAACCCACCGCGATAAAAAAGCCGTGACGTTCCTGGCCCCGATTGCGGGTGAAGACCCGGCCCAGCTTGGTTCCCTGCTCCTTGAGAAAGGGATGGACCTCTGTGGTACCTCACTCGACACCATCCTGTTCCGGGATACCAAGACATTCGAGCTCTCCGGAAAAAAGGTCCGGATCGCTCAGGTCATGGTCCCCTCCTTTGCCTGGAACCAGGAGAGAAGCCAGGCAGTCCGGGCAGAGCTGCAGAAAGCCAGGCAGGAACATGGAGAAGATCTTCTCCTGGTTCTTTTTACCAACGTGGCGGAGAATGCGAGCGAAGTGTACGGGGCAGCAGACGGGGATCTGGTTCCGGCCCTCTTTGGAAAAGCCCTTCCCGTCCGCCTTGAAGGGGTTATGTCCCGCAAGAAGGACTTCCTCCCCTGGCTCGGGGCACGGTTGCGCGACCGGGCCTCAAGTGACCTCCACTCCTGAACGGAACCCTTAAGGGAAAAGAGTAATGAAACCTTTGACTTGGTTACCGTGAGAAGTGTTCCTGCCGTCATTCTGCTGCTGATCCTTGTCATTCTTACCTGCGGGTGCATGTCCCCGTCCAGGAACACTGCCATCACCGTCACAAGTCTCGATACCGGGGATATCCCCTATGATACGATTGGCAATTTCGATGTGTATACAGAGAGTTTTATCATCGCAAACCCTTCCAATGCGACGGTTGAGAATATTAATGTGAATATCATCGTTTCGCCAACCGCTGCGTATTGCCATGGCCAGACGGCTACGTTCGATATCGCCGGTATGGATCCCCATGCGAAAAAAACGGTCCGGGTCTCCATCGCGGAATTCAGCGGTCTCGGCTGCCAGTACAATTATACCTATCAGGTCGTTATGCGGGCTTCGGGATGATTCCGGGAATCTTTCCAGGATGCATCACGTTGTCTTCATGAAATCCCTCTCCCCGGGTCTCCTGATTCGCGGATGCTGTCGGAACATTTTTTGCCGTTTCCCGGGGTTTTTTTGTATGATGTGACATTTGTCCCGTCGTTAGTCGCCTTAAAAGTGCGTTATCGGGAGTAGATCGATGGAGATAGGGGGTCTGGTGAAATCCTATAAGAAAATAATTGCCCTGTTTGAAAACATTTGTTCAGATAAAACTCCCCCTCAGGAGGACTGGACATATGGTGACAGAACGAGGTTGGTAAAAGGCAGAACGTTCACCATCGCATTGTGGGGTTGCACCCGCGGAGGGGGCAGAGCAAAAAGCGGTGCCTACGAGAACGTTTGAGTCCGATGAATGATTTTTCAATCGTAAAAAAAGGGGTGTTGCCCGGAACTGCGGTTAATAATCCGGCACATTCTGCTGGTGCTCGCTCAGCGGGATGATATTTTCAATATTGTCCAGGAGCCCGGCAAGGTATTCCGATGCCCATTCTTCTTTTTCATATTCCTCAAACGGGCGGTAGGAGCCCTCGACGGTGCTTCCGTTCTTTTCAAAGCGCAGAAGACCTACGGGAGAGCCGCCGTTATTCACGAGTTTGTTCAGGTCCTCGAGCGGATGCCGGCTCGAACTGAAGACAAATTTCGTATCGGTTTCAAACCCGACAGCGATTGCACCCAGCCAGGCTTTTTTGGATTCTTCGCGCAGCTCCTGCACCAGATCGGCTGTTTTTCTCATCGTTTTATCACTCAGGGTGTGGCAATTCATCGCATAAATAATGCGTTAAAAGTTCCCGTAATCCCCATGGGTATGCCGGAGATCGAAAGCGAGGCCCGGGAATATCCAAAACCCTTTTTTTCACGCTTCCAGTGAGCCGCGAGGCCNAATCTGTAGGATTAATATCGCCCCGGTGACCATTGATCATCATGGACGAGGCCGGCACCCTTCATAATCCCCCCGATGTATCCGTGATACTGCCCGCCCTCGATGAAGAACAGACGATCGGGAACTGTATTGCCAAGATCCAGCAGGTATTCCGGGAACAGGGGATCGACGGGGAGATTATTGTTGCGGACGCTTCGTCGGACCGCACCGGGGAGATCGCACGTTCACTGGGAGCGAAGGTGATCCGGACCCGGAAAAAAGGATACGGGAATGCCTACCTTGAGGCATTCGGTGTGGCCTCGGGCCGGTATATTATCCTTGGCGATGCGGACGATACTTATGATTTCCTTGCGATACCGGACCTTCTCGGCCCCCTCATAAACGGTGCCGATCTCGTTATCGGGTCGCGTTTTATGGGTACGATCCATCGTGGGTCTATGGCAGCCCTTCACCGGTATATTGGTAACCCTCTCCTGACCTGGATGGTCAATGTGATCTTCGGGTCGCACTATTCCGATGCGCACAGCGGGTTCCGGGCGATCACAAAGGAGGCCCTGGACCGCATCAGCCTCCGGACCGGGGGGATGGAGTTTGCTTCCGAGATGCTCATCAACGCGTCGCGGTTGCAGCTGAAGGTTGTCGAAGTGCCGGTTGAATATTATCCCCGCAAGACACCCTCAAAACTGCATAGTTTTGCCGATGGCTGGCGCCACATCCGCTTCGTTCTCCTCATGAAACCCCTCCCGTTTGTCGCCATCCCGGGCATTCTTTTTTCCGTCATCGGTTTCCTGATGATGGTATTTTTTTATTTCCAGGGGGACGTAGAGTCCTCCCACCTCCACACATTCATCCTCGGCGCCATCATGGTCATGGGTGGTCTTCAGGTTGTCCTCACGGCATTCCTGATGAAGACGTATTCGATTATCCACGGGTACGAACAGAAGGTCGGGATTATCGAGATCTTCATGCGTTACGAGAACCTGGAACGGTTCCTCATCCTGGCCTCGCTCCTGATCTTCCTCGGGTTTTTGAGCGGGCTGAATATCTTTGTCCAGTGGATCAGTGAAAATTTCGGGTTTCTTTCCCAGATCACGACGGCAATCGTTTCACTGGTGTTCATCATCACCGGCATCCAGGTCCTGTTATTCACGGTCTTCCAGAGCATGATGCTGCTGAATGAGAATAACGGTGCAGGTTAGGTATCACGATGAAGATCGCCCTCATCTACGACGCCATCTACCCGTACGTGAAAGGCGGTGCCGAGAAACGGTTGTGGGAACTCGGCACCCGGCTGGCTGCCGGCGGGCATGAAGTGCACCTCTTCGGGATGAAATTCTGGGACGGGCCCGACACTATCGAACAGACCGGGGTACACCTTCACGGGGTTTGCCGCCCGATGGGCCTGTACTCGGGAGGTCGGCGAAGTATCAGGCAGGCGGTCTGGTTCTCTCTCTGCATCATTCCCCCGCTGATGCGGGAGCGCTTCGATCTCATCGACTGCCAGCAGTTCCCCTACGTTTCCTGTATTTCCGCAAAGATCGTCGCAGTCACGAAAAGAACCCCGCTCGTGATCACGTGGATTGAGGTCTGGGGCGATTACTGGTATGAGTACCTCGGGCTGTCAGGTTGGGTAGGAAGATCTCTGGAAAAACGCATCGCCCGTTTCCGCAACCCGGTGATCGCGATTTCACACCTGACCGCCCGCCGCCTCAGGGAACTGTATAACCGCCCGGTCCAGGCAATCGTCCCGGTCGGGATTGATTTTCCCACCCTCCGGTCGGTCCCACCGGCCCCGGAACAGACGGATCTTATCTTCATCGGAAGACTAATCCGGGAGAAGAATCCGGAGCTGCTGGTAAGCGCGGTAAAACTACTGAGCGTGCGGTTTCCCGGAATACGGGTTGCCATCATCGGGGAGGGGCCGGAGCAGGAAACGATCAGGGCACTGATCGACACGGGCGGGCTTGGAAGCTCCATCACCTTTCATCCTTTTTTCAGCGACCATCGCGACATCATCGCATGCCTGAAGGCATCGAAGGTCTTTGTCCTGCCCTCGGTCCGCGAAGGGTTTGGGATCACCGCTCTCGAAGCCCTTGCCTGCGGCCTGCCGGTAGTCACGGTCGATCATCCGGCAAATGCCATCGGCGACCTGGTCACGAACGAGAATGGATTCTTCAGCTCCTGTTCCCCGGAAGACCTGGCAGAGAAGATTGGCTGTGCCCTGGAAAGACATGAAGCAATGCGAACTGCTTGTATCCTGACTGCAGAGGCCTTCGGGTGGGACAGGATTGTAACCGATCTTGAGAGATTCTATGAATCTCTGGTCCGGTCCGGAAATGGTGGCAGGTGAACGTAGCGAAAGTTCCTCTCTAAAAATACTGATGATGGAACATGCCGACGGTTTTACCGGTATCCCGTCACCTCCGGACTTCCCCCGGGAACTATCGCAGGCTGGCATGTCAGGTGCCACTCCCGTCACATTGAACGCCGCCGTCCCCGAAGGGACGCCCCCGCGGCGGACCAGGAGGTTATACTCAATTTTTTTTGATTACCCGAATGTACCCCGCCGTGCCGTACCGAGGCCCCATGGCGGGGGATTATCGTTATGGGAAATTTTAATACAATTTTCCTGGTTCGGGAAATGAACCGGACCTGTTCCGGAAAAAAATGCAGATCCCGCCAGGGTTGCAGGCTACATTTACTACACTCCTGAAGAACCGGTAAAAATGAACCGGCTACATTATCCGCCAACCTGTTTTCCGTCGAGAACATCCACCTCGGCGACGCTGAACGTGCGGGTTGTCCCGACGATGTGGTAGGGGCCCGTTGCGCGGACATCGTACGGGTTGCCGGTAGTCGAATACGGGACGATGAACTCGCCCCCGCTGCTTTCCTGACGGTACGTGAATGTCCGGCCCGTGTTCGTCACCAGGGGGAGCTCGATCATGCCTTCGCCGGCGATATGTGCCCCCCGGACAAACTCGAAGACCTTGACAACCTTCATGCCCGGCACGACNAACGGTGTTGATTCGGGGAAAGGAGTTACTGAGGCATTGTGCGCTGATTCATGGACCAGGCGGTAATGGACCAGTGCCGGCACCTTCCGCACCGGGTTCACCGGAGACCCTGAGTAGAGGTCTGCATAGCTCTGGGGGAGCAATTCCGGGCCCTCGGGATTGAGAGGCATGGAGGTGTTCATCTCTGATACTGTAACATTCTGGTCGCTGGTAACCACCCGTGAGTAGCCCGTCGCCGTCGCCGTCTCCAGGGCGGTCGGCTGCCGGATCGTGTATCGGAGATACTCTGCTGTGGTCGGTTCGGTCATCGATCCATCGAACGACTGCAGCTTTACGATCAGTGTCTGGAAATACCCATCATCAAATTTATGGACGGTGTTCAGGTGCATCGGGTTGGCGCTGTCCGGCACCAGGAACCACGTTATGTAAGGAGAGATATCGACCGACCCGCTCACCCAGGGGACGAGGTTGGTGAAGCGGTCGACTGCCATCCCGCTGTCAGTCATAACAAAACGGCCGTTATCATGGGCGAGGATCGCATTAGCCCGGGACTCGTTATCGCTGAGGAAGTATGCTGCTGCCCCGCTCTCTCCCGCGAGGTTGTCCTGGAACGGGTTGGTGATGGGGAGACGGTGGGAGAAAAACGTGACCCAGTGGCCGGCATCCCAGACTGCCATGATCCCGTATGACGCCGGCGGGTAGGAGAAAGTTTTGCTGTCATAGTATCCGAAATAATCGACCCCCGGATCGGGTGTGTGCGAACTCAGCCACTGGAGGGAGTCGGTCCAGTCGGCGGGTATCTCCCGCTCTTTTGCGCTGACGGCGAACTGGAAGTCCTGGGAGACAGAAACCCCGACAAAGACCATGGTAAGGATCAGGACAGCGATGGCGACAGCCGTCTGAAGGTGGGTCCCCGTGGGTGATTCTGGCCCGGCCTGGCGGGCGGGTTGTTTCTTTTTTCCGGACTTTGCCGGTGCGGGACCTTTCTCCCGCTCATCTCCCGGCGCGGGTGCATTCTTTCGGGAGAGAAGGTGCGGGAGATGTTCGAGAAGCCTCACCTCATTCCAGCCGAGCGGCTCCGTGAAACAGAGTGCGGCGAGGAGCATCACATTGACAGCAAAATACGAGAGAAAACGCTGGTGCCGGATAGTGATGATCAGCATCAGTACGGACCATACCCCGAGGAAGACAAGGTCTCTGTCCCGGGTCCGGAAGATGCGGTAACCCAGGACCAGGAACCCCCCGGCAACGAGGACCAGGCCCACGTTGATCGCATCAAAGGCGGAGGACAGGGACCAGGGGAGCGTCTCCTGCACACCGACCGTGAATACCGAGGATCCGAAAAGCAGGTCGAAGGCGTTTTGGGAAATGGTGCTGAAGAGCGGGACAATCCGGGTGAGACCGATCGCCCCGGCAACCAGGACAGCCATGCTGATGAGATAGGTTCTCCTGTCCCGGAAGAGTTTTTGAAGTGCGATGATGAGGAGAGTCCCGGCCATCACCGCAAGGAGAACATACACAAGACCCATGGAATACCGAAAGAAGGATATCCCTTCCTGGTTGAAACCGAAGAGGACGAGGAGAAAGGATGTGACGGCGAGAAAGGCGAGGTTGAGGATTCCAAGGCGGTCGGAAGGCTTCCCTTCGAGATGATCCCCGATGCCGCATATGAAGGTAAAGACTGCGACAACGAGAAGGGCAAGGAGTACCGTCGTCGACGAGATCAGGGCAAAGAAGAAGACGAGACCGGCCAGTGAAGCAAGGATGATCAGCCGCAGCAGGGCTTTTTTGTCGGTCCGGATTGAAGGACTCTCTTTTGCGGAGGTCAGGGCATACAGGTACACGAGGAAGAAGAGCGAAGTAAAGAACACTTCCGCGATGTGGTGATCGACCATCCCATAGGAAGAAAGCGTGAAGAAGGGGAAGACCGCCACTGTGCCGAGAGCTGCCGCCACAAGACCCGTCGCCGTATTCCGGACATCCCGCCCAATCAGGAAAAGGACCGGAATGAGAAGTGCGGCCAGGAACGGCACCATGAACCCCGAAACCGAGATTATCGCGTCCCGTGTCGTTGCACCGGCGATCAGGCATAAGGCGGCGCCAAGAGCGGGAAAGAGCGGGCCCCAGTCGATCATCTTGCCGGAGGGATATGCCGTCATCGGGTCAAACCAGTTGTATTGGGGGAAATGATGCACCATCACTTCGATCTGCCGCAGGTTGTACCAGGAGTCCGTGTCAAAGACCGGGAAGAACGGCTGGTCGCGGGTCACGAGAAACGGGAGCACCCGTAAACCGAACCCGATGATCATGAGGAGGGTAAGGGTCAGGAAAATGAGATGGGGCCGGTATCGTTCCATTTCCTTGAGGGACATTGGTATAGAGTACCATTAACCACGAAGTGCATAAAGTTTCTACAATCGCTCAGGGCAGGGGCAGGGCTACATGGTCACCCGTTTCTGTGAAAACAGGCAGTGATTCGCATTTTTTTTGGGGACAGTCACGTTCCAGCGACTGAAATTCCCGGTTACAGGATGAAACTAACCGTTAATCAGACGCACGTGGGGACTTCGCCTCTGGCTCGTCTCCGCCGCTGTGGTGTACCCTTATTTTTTTATCCCGTTTTCATGCGAAAAGAGGCGAGTCAGAACAGGACCGGCTCACGATCGCGGCAGAAGGCCTGCAGGAACTTCCGGGACGGGTATTCGTGGATACTCGTGACAACGACCGTCCCCTTTCCCACCTGTTTTTCCACGAGAACATCCGCTTCCCCGCCCCGACCGGCACATTCCCCTTCATGGGACGGGAAGGAGCCGTCGCATTCGATGGCGGAAGGATCGTAATCATCGATCAGCGTTCCCGTTACCGATGAGGGAGAAAGAGTGACCTGCCGGGGGTGACAATCGTGGCAGTACTGCAGGCTGAAGGGGAGCCAGTCATAAGCATCTGTTTTTTCTGCTGCTGCCCCGAAGACCAGCAGGGCTCCCCCGTTCTCCACGAACCGCCGGATCCGCCCCGATGAGGCACGGAGCGCGGGCAGGAGATTGGAGTAGACCGGGTTGGCAAAACCGGTCGGGATGATCAGGCAGGAGTAAGAACCCCGAAAAAACGGCGCAGCCAGCAAGTGGGGGGTGACCAGCTCACAGGGTATCCCGCACTCTTCGATAAAACGGGTGAAATGCTGGGGGCTCGACCAGACGAACCCTGCCCGGCACGTCATCCCTTGATCACTCCGACCGGGGACAGCCGGGCAACCAGCCGGGAGATGCCGACTTCGTGCACGACATTCACGACCTCATCGCTTGGCTTATAGACCCCCGGGGCCTCGTCAGCGATTGCGTTCTCGTTTGGAGCACGAACGATGATCCCCTCTTTGAGGAGACCTGCCGCGATATCCTTACCGATCAGCTTCTTTTTTGCCTGGGAGCGGCTCATGATCCGCCCTGCCCCGTGGCAGGTGCTGCCGAACGTCTTCTCCATTGCCGTATGGGTGCCCCGCAGGATATAGGAGGAGGTACCCATACTCCCCGGGATGATGACCGGCTGGCCGGTGGAAATAAGGTCNGGGGGGAGAACAGAGGTCCCCGGACCGAACGCCCGGGTTGCTCCCTTGCGGTGGACACAGACAGTTTCGCGTCGCCCGTCCAGGGAATGTTCCTCGAACTTAGCCACGTTATGGGCGACATCATAGACGAGTGGCATATCCCCGTAATCGATGGAGTACGTTTTTGCCAGTACCTTCCGGGCTGCATCCATGATCAGCTGACGGTTGGCCCATGCATAATTGGCGGATGCTGCCATAGCGCCAAAATACTCTTTTCCTTCCGGCGAGGTGATCGGGGCACAGGCAAGCTGGCGGTCGGGCAGGGTTATATGGTATTTTCTGGTCGCCTGCTCAAGTACCTTCAGGTGGTCCGTACAGACCTGGTGCCCGAGCCCCCGCGAACCGCAGTGGATCATACAGCAGACCTGCCCGATGGAGAGCCCGAACGCTTTGGCTGCAACGGGATCAAAGATCTCGTTCACCACCTGCATCTCGAGGAAATGGTTTCCGGAGCCAAGTGTCCCTCCCTGGGGCCCTCCCCGCTGCTTCGCTTTTGCGGAAACAGCTCTTGTGTCTGCTTCTTTCATGAACCCGCTGTCTTCACACCGTGCGAGATCCCCGGGCATGCCATACCCGGCCTCCACGGCCCAGCGTGCACCCTTCACCATCATGCCGTCGAGTGCTTTGGGGGAGACTTTCAGGCTGCCTTTAGCCCCGACACCTGTCGGGACGGTGGAGAAAAGGTCATCGATCAGGTCACGACGGCCGGCAATATCCTTATGCACGAGCGGGGTCGTGAACAGCCGGACACCGCAGTTGATATCAAACCCGACGCCGCCGGGGGAGATGATGCCCTCTTCAATCGAGAAGGCTGCGACCCCCCCGATAGGAAAACCGTAACCCCAGTGGATATCCGGCATGCCGAGGGCATGGTGGATGATTCCCGGCAGGGTCGCGACATTGGCAAGCTGCTGCACAGCACCCGGTTCAAGGATACGGCCGAGGGATTCCGAGAGGAAAAAGCGGCCGGGGACCCGCATGCCGGGGACGTAGCCCATCGGGATCTCCCATTCGTTGGCACCGGTTCGTAAAACACCATCGATCATCTGGTCACCTTTTTGATTCTTTCGTTCAACCGTGATTCCTGTGCAACGGGGATATCCGCTGCATTTCCGGATTCCTATACATCAAATAAGATGTCGAGCATATATCCATTCGCATCGTGAGTGATCGCGAGCCCGGAATAGGAGATCCCTTTCACCTCGGTCCCGGAAGAATGNCGTTGCCGGTCGAAGGGTTCGCCATCCATATGTGCGGTAAGGTTCAGCCCGTCAATACGGATCTCCGCACGAGCAAAGACGAGCCCATCCACCTCAGACACGAACAACACTTCCGAAAGGAAGTCCCTCAGCAGGGACTCTGTGTCATCCGAGGAGATCGTAATCACGTGCCGGTGGCCCCCTTTCCGGTCCGGACCGTACAGGACTTCCATGAGGGCAGCAAATGCATCGGAAAAAAGAGCCTCCAGCGTCGCGGACCGTACCCGGATCTTCACATCGGCAGTATGGGGTATCTCCTCGTAACTCATCCTTACCCGGACCCGGATTGTTCGTCTTCTTCGAAAAAGGGGATCATGTCCAGGTTGATAGTATCGAGAAAGCGGACCTGGTGGATCGAGACATAAATGGTGTGGTTCCCGGCTTTGAGCAGGAGGTCAGTCCGTTTCGGGGGCTTGATACGCGTTGGCAGCAGGATAGGTCCCCCGCAGGAGGTACAGATACGGAAATCGCAGTTCCTCTTGTTGATATAATCGAGCACTTCAGGAACGATGGTGATCCCGCCCGGGGGAGCGTGATCAGGAGAGTTCGCAACCATGGTGCTGATAGAATAGGAGCTTATAAGTAAAAACGGTTATGCATCTGTCGGGGATGGTCAGCTGACGCCGACGATTCCCACAACGATGCTCACATACTTTTCCTTGAGTTCGTAGCAGTTCACGCCCTCAGCATTCCGTGATGCACGGAGGATGCCGATGCGGGAAGCGATGATACCAACCATGGAAGCGATCGCGTGAAAAGTTACCACGAACTGTTTCTGCAGTTCGGCAACCAGATCTGCGATCGTGATCGCCTTGATCTGTACAAAGAGCCTGAGCACCTCGCGCCGGATCCCGGTCCTGTCCCGGGAAAGGTAAGCCCGCAGGCGCATCTCAATGACTCTCTTGATCTCTGTAGGAGATCTCATACGTTAATGTGGAAAGTAATCACTATATAAAGTTTGTGGATTTTTTGCGGAATAAATCAATCCCTGTCATCGAAGAACAGATCGTTTATGGCGGACAGAAACCACCGGCTACCCATCTCCCGGGCAAGCCTGCCCGCTTGCTCAATTCCGAGAGAATTCCGTGCGGTGGCGGTGAAAAAATTACGTAAATTTTTCAAGGCTGATACCGTGGGATCCTCTTCCCCGAATGGGAAAACAGGGGCGNGATGTTCGCTGGATCAGCCCAAAAGGATACGTTAAAAAAATCCCCAACAGCATATCACAGAAGTCGTTCCCCGGAGATCCGAAAACGCTGACCCGTGTCTCTGCTGGTAACTATTTAATCGTAGATAAACAGATAATTACGTCATGGGATTAATCAACTACAATATCGAGAAATATTCGCCACAGCAGTTGGTGGTAATCCCGCTCGTATTTCTTGTTATCTCGCTTGTGCTGCTGGCACTCAACACAGCAGCAACCGGTATGCCCGTAACGCCGGGTATTGATTTTTCAGGAGGTACTGCGGTCACGATTATTACTTCTGACACCCCCGCACAACTACAGACGGTCTTTGCCGGGTATCCCCTGAACGATATCGGGGATGTCAACAGCGGGAAATTCCTGAAGTTCGGCGTGATGGACGATGCAAAATACAAGGCCCTGACAGCCCTGATCAGCTCGAAATATCCCGATGCTAAGATCGACCAGATCGGTGAGTCATTCGGGAAATCCCTCCAGTACCAGGCCGTCATTGCCCTGATCTTTTCCTTCATCGGCATGGCCATCGTAATCTTCGTGTCCTTCCGGACCTTTGTTCCCGCAGTAGCAGTCGTACTTTCGGCATTTGCCGACATGGTCATGACTGCTGCCATGATGAACATCGTCGGCATTCCGCTGACCCTCGGGACGACTGCGGCACTCCTGATGCTGATCGGTTACTCCGTGGACAGCGACATCCTGCTCACCAACCGCGTGCTCAAACGACAGGGAAAACTGAACGATAAACTCACCGGGGCGTTCCGTACCGGTATCATCATGACCTCCACGACTCTTGCAGCAGCCACGGCCATGTTCGTCATCTCATGGTTTGGTTCAGTCCAGATCCTTATGGAGATCTCTGCCGTCCTGCTCATCGGGCTTTTTTTTGATATCTTCAACACCTGGCTCACCAATGTCGGGATCCTCAAATGGTACGTCCTGAAGGGAGGTGGCAAATGAACCAGAAGGAGTTGAAGGCGCTCGTCACGGACTGGAGAGTTGCAACGCTCCTCATCCTGGTCGTGCTTTCGGTTATCGCTATCTGGCCGCATTTCGACCAGCAGGGCCACATGGCGTCCAATCTCCAGTACGGCCTCGACCTCCAGCAGGGTGCCTGGATCCAGCTCGACATCCAGGGCGAAGTTGTCGGGTTCACTACAGACCAGCCGCTGGAGACCTTTGTCACCAACGTCTCGAAGCAACTGGATGCCGAGGTAATTCCGATCGATGCAACCCACCTGGAAATACGAAAACTCTATACCCAGTCCGAGCTGGACCCGGTTTTTACAAGTGCCGGCGGGAAAGTCACCAGTTACCAGCAGGGTGTATCGAAGCAGACTGCGGATGACATGAAACGCATCATTGAGAACAAGATCAACTCACTGGGAACCAAGGATGCAAAGGTCAACACCCTAACGGGCCTGAACAATATTGCCCGCTATATCCGCGTCGAACTGGCCGGGGTCGACATGAACCAGGCCCAGCAGATCGTCGGGAAACAGGGAAAATTCGAGATCCGTGTCCAGACAACCGGCAACGCGAGCGAGCATGTCCTGTCCGGTGACGCTATCACCAGCGTCCAGATGCCCTCACAGGAACCTCCGGGGAGTGACAAGTGGGGGGTAGCATTCTCCCTGAGCGATGCCGGGGCCACCGCTTTCCAGAACGCAGCTATCAGGTACGGTGCAACGACCGACCCGGCCCACCACTACCTCATTATGCTTCTGGANAACCAGACGGTATACTCAGCTCCGTTGTCGACTGACCTTGCCGCAAAACTCTCGACAGAAAAAACAACCCAGCTCTATGCTTCGACCGGAACCGGGACGTACGGGACACAGCAGGCAACTGACCTCGAGATCCACCTCCGGGCNGGGGCATTACCCGTGGCCGTGACCATCGCAGGGTCGGGCGGGACGTCAGCTCCCCTGGGAGAACGCTATAAGGCGATGGCGCTCCTTGCAGGGGTCTGTGCCCTGATAACGGTCGGGTTCGTCATCTACTACCGGTACCGCGAACCCAGCATCGTGCTCCCGATGGTACTGATCAATGCATCGGAAGTCCTGATCCTGCTCGGGTTTATCAGCCTCATCAAGTTCCAGATGGACCTGCCCACGATAGCCGGTCTGATCGCCGTAATGGGTACAGGTATCGACCAGCTGGTCGTTATCACTGACGAAATCCTCCACGAAGGAAAAGTCCCGTCTCCCAACCTGTATCTCAAGCGCCTGGCCCGTGCCCTTGGTATCATTGTCGTCGCAGCGGCCACCGTGGTAATCGCCATGATCCCGCTCGCGCTGATGGACCTCTCAACGCTCAAGGGATTTGCCATCATCACCATCCTTGGTGTCCTGGTCGGCGTCCTGGTGACACGGCCGGCGTACGGGAAGATCATCATGGAGATCCTCTCCAAGTAACAATACCATACATTTATCTTTTTTTTTATCCACTACTCTCCGGGTACATTGAATGAGTAAACCGGTATTATTTGATTTTTTTGCGACCTGGTGCGGTCCCTGCAAGATGCAGACACCGATCCTGGAAGAACTTGCAAAGAAAATGGGCGATGCGGTTGAGATACGGAAAGTGGATGTCGATGAACACATGGACCTTGCCGAAAAATACGGGATCCGTGTCGTTCCTACCCTTATTATTGAAAAAGACGGGAAAGTCATCCAGTCCCTGGAGGGCGTTACCGATGCGGCAACGCTCGAAAAGCTCTTGAAACCGCTGGTGGGTTAAGTGAAGATCGGCATCGTCGGCGGCACCGGCGATATCGGCGAGGGGATCGGGATGCGCCTCTCTCCACTATTTGACGTTGTCGTGGGCTCAAGGGAACAGGACAAGGCCGAAGCAACATGCACCATGAGCCGGGAGCTGCTCAAAAAACGGGGTAAGGAGTGCTCGTTGAAAGGTGTCGGGAACCAGGATGCCATCGACGAAGCAGATATTATCATCCTCGCGATCCCGTTCAAACACCTTGCGGGTACGCTGGAGACCCTCCACGGGTTCGAGGACAAGATCGTCATCAGTCCGGTGAACCCGATGGAGAAGCGGGACCATTTTTGTTTTGTCCCCCCAGTGGAAGGATCCGCTGCGCTGATGATCCGGCGTATTCTCCCCAAAGAAGCGCGGATCTGTTCTGCATTTAACACGATCGCCGCGAACAAGTGGAAAGCGCTCGATGAAGAGCTTGCGTACTCCGTGCCGGTCTGCGGGGATGACGATGAGGCGAAACGGGAAGTCATGAACATCGTCAACAGGGTTTCACAACTCGAAGCATTCGACGGAGGGCCTCTTGCGGCTTCCTCCCTTGTCGAAGCCCTTACCCCCCTCCTCCTCAATATCGCCCGCTACAACAAGATGAGGGATGTCGGGATCCAGTTTCATTAACACTGCCTGAAAGATTCAGGAGATCTTTTTTTCTGCAGAGTATACAATCCAGCAGTTAATCTCCAGTCCCGGTCCGTTTTCTCAACCAATGTTGTAACGCGACCGGATCCATACCCTTATTGGCAAGTATCGGAAGATTTCTAAAAAAGAGGTGCAGTGTTTGTATACCGGTGAGTTTGAACGGATCGGCAGGAGGCTCTTTTCCGAACACCTGGTCGGGGGAAATTTTGGTAACATCAGCCTCCGTCAGGGATCGGGATTTTTCATCAAACGGACCGGTGCGTTCCTGGATTGCGCGGGAGAACCGCTCTTTGTCCCCCTCAGCGGCGAAGTCCCGCGAGGTGCTTCAAGCGAGTACCGCGTTCACCGCGAAATATATCAAAAGACGGCGTTTGAGGCAGTTGTCCATGCCCATCCACGGGCAGCGGTCGCAGCTTCTCTCGTCATGGACCAAATCGTTCCTGAAGACAGCGAGGGGCTCCTGCTCTGCCCGATAATTCCGGTCGTTTCCGCTCCGCCGGGAACCCAGGATCTCGCAGATTCTGTAGCCAGTGCCCTGCTCACATCCCGGCTGGTCATCGCCCGGGGGCACGGGACATTTGCAGCAGGAGCAACGCTCGACGAAGCATATGTGCTCACCTCCCTTGCCGAACATTCCTGCAGTGTCCTGGCCCTGAAGAAGGTTTTTTCACCGTAATGGTTTTCAATAGCNTGCAGGCCTGAATAAAAAATCCTGAATCAATCCGGTATCCGGTCTTCTCCATGAATCACCGTTGTCTTCTGGGCAGGGAACCCGATCTCGTTTTTTTGGGTAGAGTATCAATTTACCTTTTAATCTCCGTCTCTGCCGGTCTCTACCCCCCTTGCACCAACCCTGCCCCCATTGGGGGCGGGGGCGCATGCGATTCTTCGGTATTCCTCAAAATTCCGGTCCACGCAATGAAACGCTATAAAACTCCCCCGCTCTTGTGCCACAAGTCTCCCTCATGAGGACGGGGCTCATTGTGATAGAACGAGGCTGTCCCAACTGCGGGAGTAAAAGGCACCGCGTGCCCGGAGCCCCCGGGAGCGGGTTATTATTTTCCTGAAGGATTTCCTTGGTAAATCATTTTTTGTTATGACGGGGGTTGATGCCCCATATACCCCCCGTTAGCGATGGGTGGCGCCGCCCCGAAGGGCACCCCGCGGCGGCTTCAATGAGCCGTTTTTTTTAAAAAAACCGAACATGCCCCGCCGTACCGTACCGGGGCCCTGGGGCGGGGGACCCTCTCACTTCATTTTTACGATTTTTCTCGATCGGGTGCGAACCGCATGGTTCATGCACGTTTCAACAGAGCCATAAAACCAATACACCCTAAAGACCGTTCTAAAAAAAAGGGTTTTCCCAAAAAAAACAGTTCCCGTTATTTCTGCTGTTTGTCGGGCTGGAGAAGCTGGATCTCGCGGATGATCTCGCGGTGGAAGACCAGCAGCATGTCGCTGATCATGCCGAACATGAAGATCTCGATACCCACGACAATGAGCAGGACGGTCAGGATGGTGAGCGGGATATGCTCGATGTGGCCCGGCTTAAGCCATTCCAGCAGGACAAAGATCCCTGTGAGGACACCGAGGATAGAGGTGAAAACCCCCATCATACCAAAATAGAACATGGGGTTGTTCACCCGGGCGAGGCGGTAGATGGTGCTGACGATCTTGATCCCGTCATGGAACGGTGAGAGCTTGGTCGCTGTCCCGGGGCGGCGGGAATACCGGATCGGCACGACCATGATCCTCTGCCCGTTCCGCACCGATTCCACCGAGATTTCGGTCTCAATCTCGAACCCTTTTTCTTTCAGGTGCATCTGGTGCACCGCAAGGTTGGTGAAGGCGCGGTATCCCGACAGGATGTCGTGAAGATCCCGGCTGTGCGCTACCTTGAAGAGCAGGTTGAGCATGTGATTCCCGAAGAGATTAAGGCGTGAGAAAGAACCCTCCTCGGCATTGATGAGCCTGTCACCGATTACCTGATCGAACCCCAGGAAGAGGGGAGTGAGCATCTTTTCTGCATCCTTTGCCGAGTAGGTCCCGTCACCGTCAAGCATCAGGATATAGGGCTGCTCAATGATCTCGAAGGCCTCGATTATGGCGTTTCCTTTTCCTTTCCCGCTCTGGGTACGGACATTCGCCCCGGCCTCCCTTGCATTTTTTACAGTATTATCGGAACTTTTTCCATCTACAACCAGGATATGGTTGTAGCCGAGGCCCTTGAATTCCCTGACAATCGTTCCGATCGTAGGGGCTTCATTCAATGTTGGAATTAAAATACAGACCTCGTCTTTGTTGAATTTCATTGGTATAGTATTTTTAATCGGGTATCATAAGTGCTTCTATGCATATCCCGAAAAAGGGACTGCGGGCTTGCGGGATCGCTGAAAGTTATGCCGGGCGCCGGTTTTCGACACTTGCAGGTGTCGTGATGCGCAAGGATCTTCTTATCGATGGCATCACCTTTGGCAGGGTCACCGTTGGCGGGACGGATGCAACCGATGAAGTCACAAGGATGGTCAAGGGGCTGGAACGAAAAGATATCAACGTGATCCTNCTCTCCGGTTGTGTTGTTGCATGGTTTAACGTCATGGACCCGGGGAGGATTGAAGAGGAGACCGGAATCCCCGTCATTTGCGTCACCTATGAGGACTCGGAGGGGCTCGAGGAGGATATACGGCACCATTTTCCCGGGGATGAGGAACGCCTCACCGGCTATATCCGTCTTGGCAATCGCAACCCGGTTACCCTATGCAACGGGCAGGAGATTTTCCTGCGATCGTGGGGGATGGGGGCCCAGGATGCCGGAATGCTGGTAAATGATTTTGTTGCCGGTGGAAAGATTCCCGAACCACTCCGCATTGCCCGTCTCTGCGCCAGGGGTGCCGGGCGCTTCTTTGAAGGGACATCAGGTGTGGACGTTCATTCGATCCCCAAGACAAGAATTCATAACGAATGAAAAAAAATATTGATGATTCTATAGTACAATCCGGAGGAAGCAACAATGTCGCAAACAGTACAACATGCCCGCTGGGTCTGTCTCGAATGCCACTGGATCTACGATCCCGCCAAAGGGGATCCGAAGAACGGTGTCCCTGCCGGAACACCGTGGGAAAAGGTACCCGACACCTGGCGGTGTCCCGAATGCAAGATCCTCAAGTGTAAGAAAGGTGTCTTCAAACGCCTTGATGATTGAGGACTTCCCGGTTGAACCAGTAAATATTGTAGGTTTGGGTCNTGGGGTGCGGGAACGTATCACTTGAGACCAGCAGGTGTGTTGTTTTGTCATACACCTCAATCCGCACCGAGTCCTCCGGGCGAAATGTCCGGTCCTTAAAATCAATATAGAGCATCTCGTTCGGGCTCCAGGTGCTTCCCGAACAACCGGGCCCTCCCATGATATCGACACCGGCGGTGTGGTAATGGGCGATATAATCGTTCCCGTTCAGGGAACCCATAACGAAGGAGAGCGGNACATCATTGCGGTACAATTTTGCCATGAGGTTCTTGTTTTTGTAATCTTCACTCCCGGTATGGATCATCATCACCCGGCTGTCATAGGTTAATACGCCGGCGTCATTGACATGGCGGATGGTGGTTATTTCAAAAATACAGGGCGGGGTTGGATCCAGAAGTGCCGGTATCTGCAGGAACTGTGCAAGGATCAGTGCGGCAATAACGCAGGTGATGGCGATCATCAGGATGAGGCCAATCGGGTTTGAAGCACCATCATCTCCGGACATGAGGCAATCTGTTTGTTATTATTCAGATTATAAATATTTTTTTAAATTCATTTCACTGATAAAAAAATGTATTTTTATTCTTTTTTTAATTATTCCCCCGAACGGTGAATCCGGGATTCAGCTTTAGTGCCTGAACCCTGAATCCATTCAACATAAATAACTCCGGCACTAAGCAGCTGTACCGGATACCCGGATCCCAGCAGATTGCCCATTATGATCGTACCGGCACCTCAAGATCCTGCCCTTCCCCGCCAGAAAGCCAGGGACTATTACTACGATGGCCTCGCGCTCGGACGTGAAGGGCGGCATGAGGAAGCTCTCCTGTCATTTTCCCGTGCTCTCGATCTGGATCCCACATTTGCCCTTGCCTGGTCCGGAAGAGGTTTTGCTCTCGGGAAACTCGGACGGTTCGAAGAAGAGATCGAATGCTGCAGGAAGGCGCTCTCCCTCGAACCACATTGTATTGAGGCCCTGAACAATATGGGGTTCGCCCTGGGCATGCTCGACCGTTTCGAAGAGAAGGTGAAGGCTTGTGAACAGGCGCTCCAGCTGGACCCGGAGAATTCCACTGCATGGAACAACAAGGGAGTGGCCCTTGGCATGCTCGGCAAGTTCGAAGCGGAGGTCAGGTGTTGTGAACGCGCCCTTGAACTGCGGCCGCGTTACCTCTCGGCCTGGGTTAACAAGGGATACGCCTATGACAAGCTGAAATGGTATGAGGAGGCGATCATCTGTTACGACCGTGCCCTTAAGATCTACCCGTTTTATCTTTCAGCAATCATAAAAAAAGGTGCGGCCCTTATTCACCTGAAACGTTACCGGGAGGCGGTCGAGGTACTTGACCGTGCCCTTACGATTGATCCCGATAATGCAAAAGCTCTCTACCGGAAAGGGCTCTCCCTGAGCATGCTGGGGAAGCATGAGGAGGCAATCGCCTGCCTGAAAGGTGCACTGGAGTCCGATCCAGCCATTGCCGACGCCTGGGTGGTCATGAGCAACTCCTGTTTCATGCTGGGGAAACTTGATGAATCGGCCCGGGCTTTCGACCAGGCCTATTATATTGATGCAAAGGATGTGCGCACCGGCGTGGTAAAAGGACTGTCGCTTCTCAAGGGGGGAAAGTTCGACGATGCTTTGAGGAGTTTCTCGGACGTGTTCGGGATTCTCCTGAGATGAGGGTCTGTAGCTGAGAAGGTCTTCATTCAGGGAATTTTCTTATCCGGGTAACGTTTCTGCGGTTGCCGCGAATTCTCCTCCTGACAATCGTTTGTCCTTCCTTGTGCCAGCATGGGGACCGATGGGCTGTCGCAAATCATTTTTTGTGGGTTTTTGGCTCTGTTGAAAGCATGTCTTCGGATAACCCCCTTTTGTGTCACCAGTCCCCCGCGGGGGGACGGGGCATACGGTGATAGAACAAGGTTGGTTAAAGGCACTACGTCACCATCGTAATGCAGGGGTGCCCCAGCGGCAGGGGCAGAGTGCCAGCGGAGCCCATGAGGGCGTCAGATCCCGCTGGATAATTTTCCCGAGGAAAGAAAATAATTACCCGNTCCCGGGGGGCTCTCCCGGGGTCGCCTCGATNTCCCGAGGAAGAAACGGGGTAACCCTCATAGTAACCCCATCGGGCCAACCGGATCGCCGTACACTCAGGATTTAAAAAAAAAGGCCGGATTGTCCTGATCTCCCGGCAGCCCTGAACAATCAATGTGTGGTAAAACCGGAATTCTTTATCCTTTTGCTATTTATGCCCTTCAAACCAACAGACAGGTATGGATATTGAGGAGTATGTCCGCAGGAAACTTGCGGGCGGTGAGATGGAAACGGCCATTCACAAGGATCTCATCGATCAGATCCTGTCCTTTAAAAACGTCAGGAAGCCCTATGCGTCAGCATTTGCCGCTGCGGTCATCGAGGAAGTGAAAAATTCCCGCGGATTAACCGGCGATTTTTTCTCCTTTGAAGCAGCGGGCGTGAAGATGGGAGAATTCGGGGTCGGTTCCCGCGGCAGGGGAGATTTTTTTGCCCACCGTCAGATCGCGAGGATCATCGGCAAGACATCTGCCTCTGTGGGTGTTGATGAGATGGATGATGCCGGTGCTGTCTGCGCCGGAGGGAAGTACATCATCTGTACCGTTGACGGCATGCATTCCCGGCTCTCGGATTTCCCGTTCCTTGCAGGGTTCCACGTCACCCGCGCAACACTGCGGGACGCCTATGTCATGGGTGCAAAACCGATCATGCTCTTTTCAGACATCCATGTCGCTGACGATGGCGATGTGGCAAAGATCTTCGATTACACCGCAGGCATAACGACCGTCGGCGAAGCCATGGATGTGCCGCTGGTAACGGGCTCGACACTCCGCATCGGCGGAGATATGGTACTCGGGAGCCGGCTGACCGGGTGCGTGGGAGCAGTCGGTGTAGCCGAACACCTGACCGCGAGAAAGGCGACCCGGCCGGGCGACGTGCTGCTGATGACCGAGGGTGCCGGAGGGGGGACCATTGCCACTGCTGCAATCTATTCCGGGTTTCCCGAGGTGGTTGAACATACTATCAACCTCAATTTCCTCAAAGCCTGTGAAACCCTGATGAAAGACGAGGTATTCATGAGTATTCATGCCATGACGGACGTGACCAACGGGGGCCTTCGCGGGGACGTCTTCGAGATGGCGGAGACTGCAAACTGCCGCATCGTGATCGATGAGTCCACGAGCGGTGGCCTTGTTGAGCCGCACGTACGGCAGATGCTCGAGACCCTGCAGATTGATTACCTTGGCGTCTCCCTGGATTCCCTTCTCGTTGTGGCGCCGGAACGTGTCGCTGACAGGATCTGCAGTGTCGTCGGGTTGGCCGGGGTGCCAATGCACAGGATCGGCTATGTCGAAGCGGGAAAACCGGCGTCCATCCTCAGGGTAGACGGCATTGAACGGGACTTTTCCCCGCGGTTCAGGGAATCTGCCTACACCCCGGTGAAAAAAGTTGTCGATACAGACGTCAGGGATTTCGAGGAGATGAAAGAGAAGGTCCTTCGCGCTTCGGAAGCCGCCATCCGAAAGAAGGAGAGGGTTCTCGCAGACCTTAAGAAGAAGAGTCTTCGTTAATCGTTTCCGGATTGGCAGATCCTCTTTCTTTAATCCGAAAACGACCTTGAACATCCATCTCTTTTAACGTGAACCGGGGAAAGACTATCATCCCTGCGGTGCGATGAACGCCGCCGCCCCGACGGGGCGTTCCTGTGGCGGGTCTAAAAGAATTCAGTGACAAATTAAAAAAAAACGAACCTGCCCGCCGTGCCCCGGAGAGCCCTGGGGTGGGTGGGCTATTGATAAGGGACCTTCAGGTTTTCGGCACGCATCCTTGAATCTCTCAATAAAAATCCTTTTTTCCGCTACGCATCAAAATAAAAAAAATTGGTTGGCACCCAGCCCACAAGCGTTTGCAATGGAATCCGGGAAAACAGATTCACCTCGGTCTTTTACACTGGTTTTTTTCCGCTCGCACAGATGTTGTAGGCAAGCTGGGGGACGCGTCTTTCNACAAAAGGTTCCACCCGGCTTGCAAGATTGTAAAGCGGATCGATCATGTCGATGTGCGCAAAAGAGCACCATTTGATCCTGATATCGATAAACCCGGCCCCGCTGAAGAGATCGAACATCTCCTTCTCGTCGTAATAATATTCGCCAAAGTCCTTCATGACGACGTGTTTGAAGTTCATCTTCTCACTGATCTGGTAGATTGCCGGTATCCCCCGGGTAATGAATTTCTTTCCCAGGGTGCAGAGCGAAAGCGCCCCCCCGGGCTGCAGCACCCGGTAGGTCTCGGCCAGCATCTTTGCGGGATCTCGTACATAGCTGAATACGAGAAGGCTGGATACCGCGGCAAAGGTATTTTCCCGGAACGGTATCTTCTCCCCGGTGCCCACGGTGAATTCACTCTCCGGACACCGTTTCCTTGCCTGGTCGATCATTTTTTTGCTGATATCGAGCCCGGTGGCCCTGCCGCCACGGTCGGTATATTTCCTGACAAAAAGGCCGGTACCGCACCCGATATCCAGCAGGCTCCCCCCCACAGGCAGGGCACTCATCATCGCGTTACTGATATGGGTATGATAATTCCTCCCGCGGTGGTGATCGTAATGGTGATCGTAGGTATCGGCAATGGTATCGTAATGGTTCTGGATCTTTTCCTGCTTGATCGTACTCACGTAAAAACCTCGCGGATGCCGGTAGTAAAGGATCCCANCTGGACAAATTCATTGTTTGCGTGACGGAGGCGGTATTCGGTATCGGCGAGAGCAACAGCGAGCGCCGGATGGTTGTATTCCCGCTGGATGATGGTCCGTAACGCTGATAGCACTTCGCCACCGGAAAGGCCGTAATCGATGATGAGGGATTCAAGGCGACGCACCGAGTTGCGGACATCCCCGTCTTTCAGGGTGATGATCGCGGACGCTGCGATGTTCGCCGTCTCAGACTGGGAGATAAGGAAGAGGTCCTGGCACCTCCCTGATTCAAGTGCCGCCTGGAGAAGAAGGACGCCCCTGCGCATATCCCCGTTAGCGGCCTGGACAATGAGGTCGAGATCATCGGCCGAACAGGGTTTTGAACATGCTGCCTCTTTTGCGAGAATCTCCTGGAGGTAACAGAGCATGGTGTCCTGCTCCACGGGACCGAAGAAAAGCGGCAGGCAGCGCGAGCTGATTGCCGGAATAATGGCGCTCTGGTTTGTTGTCGTGAAAACGAACCTGCAGGTCGGACTGGTCCGCTCCATGATCCTCCGCAGTGCCTGCTGGGCTTCCCGGCTGAGGGCATGGGCATCTTCAAAGATCATCAGCTTGAATTCGGCGTCCAGCGGGCGAATGGAAGCATACCATTTGATGATGTGCTTGAAGTTCGTGATGAACGACTGGTTTCTCTGGTAAAGATGCTGGTAACGCTCGTCCTGTTCGAGAAATGATTTTCCCTGCATAAAGAGGTCTGCGGTCGGGAATATGGTCGTATTCAGTTCCCAGTTGTCGCCATAGAATGCTTTTGCAAAACATTCAACCGCCATACTCTTCCCGCTCCCGTGAGGGCCGGCGAGAATGAGGTGGGGAACCGATCCTGACACAGCAAAGGACGACAGATAACGGGTCACCTGTTCCTGCCCGACGATTCCCGAAAAATCGNGGGCGCGGTATTTTTCAATCCAGAGCATGAAGGAGCCTCGTTGTCATCTCACGTATTGCCTCTGACAAAAGATAATCGTTGTCAACAGAAGCGACGAGGGTCTCACATTCTGTACCCGAGAGCTCTTTGCAGGCAGAGGTTATCTGAGGGAGTGCCCGGGTTACTTCGTCAACGATGGTCAGGCTTGCCGTGCGTGCAGTACGGGAAAGGGGGTTGAGATCGACGGCGATCACGGTCTTTCCCAAGGCGACCAGTGCACCACAGCGGTCCCCGTCTTCGAGCGGGACAAGGACAACATCGGCCGAAAAGATCCCGTCCCGCCGGCACCATGCACGGTCATGGGAGAGCGGAAGCAGTCTCTCTGCCTCACCGGAAAATACATCGGCACCGGCATGCCGGAGAAGGTCCTCAATCATCCTGATGCGCTCTTCTGTGCGGTGGAAAAGATTGACCTCAACGGTTGCCCTGCACGCTTCCTGCAGTCCGGCAATTTCCCTGGCGGCAAGTGCTGCCGTATTCCCATTGATGGAGATCACCGGGTGCCGGGCGGTGAGGAGCAGAGCAGCGGCTGTCCGTTCAGCCAGCATGGCACCCGGGGTCGTTCTCTCGCCGATCAGGTAATCGAAGGCTTCGCCCCTGCCGTGGGCGGTGAGGCCCTCCCAGGATACAATCCCCTTCTTCGCGCAAATGGCAAGGCGCTCACGGGTCATCAGGGAGCGGTACCGCGGATGGTCCGGCGGGATCATGGCTGTTCCTCCAGGATGCGGGTACCGGANCGTGCCATGAACAGTTCAGCAGTGTCCCCGAACTTCCTGAGGAGCTCGCGTGCCCGGCTGCCATAACCAAAGACACCGTTGCCGAGCATGGTCATGGCACCCGGGATATTCTCCTGCTGGCATGCCGCGAGGACTTCCTGCACTTCCGGTGTTATAAGGCCGGACCGTTCTGCAAAGGTGTTCGCGTTCAGGAAAAAAGCAGGAATATCCCGTGCGGGAGCTGACGGGAACGCCACGGCGATCCGCTCCATACATTCAGGAGAACTGAGTACTGACGGTGATGGAATCGGACCGAATGAGAGAGCATACAGGGGTTCGGTGAGGTCGTACATCCTGTCAATCCTCCCGTCGATGCCGGGTCCGTGCCGTTCGACCCTGCCACCCCCCTGGCATGCTGCCACATCGCCAAGACCGGTCCGGTGGATCACCTCTGTTTCATGGGCATGGCTGGCAATCTCATGCTGGGACAGGCCAAGGTCGTAAAGACGGTTGGCTGCTGTCAGCGTAGCCAGGAGGGCGGCGGCTGACAGTCCGAACCCGGCACTGATGGGAAGGCTGCATTCGGTGGTGACAGAGGCGGTTACCCCGCATCTTTTCAGGATGTACTCGATCGGTTCCGAGGCGGTGGCAATATCCCGCACGTGCCCCGATCCGTCTTTCTGCCGGATGCAGATCGACAGGGTATCGGCGCTCATCACCGTTGCCATGACCCCTTCGCTGATAACAATACCTGCCCCGATGCTCCCCGTTGTGCTGACAGTCTCTCCTGCGATCTTTTTAAAATAACCAGAAATGTGTCCCGGGCAGAACGTGGTAACAGATGAGAGTGTCATAGGAACAAACACCGGGTTGTTAAGAATAGTGGGATTTTTTTTCACTTAAATGAATCCCGGTGGAAAAAAAGAATACGGGACCATTCAGATGAGTGTCATCCCGTTTGAATTCTGCTGGAGGTCACGCAGGATCCTGCGGATATGGCCGATATTGATCGTCCGCGTGGTAAGGATACAGAGATAGTTTTCGTGGTAGGGAGCAATGATCACGTTTCCCTCGGGTATCTGGAGGGTCATGTGGACAAAAGATCCCCAGTCAAGGAGCGGGTCGATCTTCCGGGTCGTTTCAAGCATCGTCCTTGCAATCCTCAGAAGGGGCTCGATTGCAACATCCCCCATGAGGAGGATATTCCGGTCATCGTTGAAGACGGAGATCGCGACGATCCCGTTCAGTCTCTTCATCTGCCCGATGATCTTCATATCGGGCTCGTCCAGGACAACNGCCGGCGGTACTTCCTGTCCTTCTGAAGGGTAACGCAGTTCGGGGTATTCTTCCGTCACNGGTTCTTCGGCTGCTTCCCCATGTGATTCCTCAGGGAGTTCCGGAGCTTCTTCTTCCGCTTCCACAGCGGGCGCCTGTGATACTGGAGATGGCATAGGAGCAGGAGAAATACTTGACACCGCGGGGATGGCCGGAGGAGCCTCGGCGGCCGGGGGAGTCTCTGAAACGGGTGGTGCCGGGGATGCAGGCAGATCTCCCTCGAACGGTGAATCCTGTTCCGGCGTTTGATCGGGATTCGGGGGAAGACCCTCAACCCGCTCTTCAAAATTACAGATCTTCAGTGCTTCGGTGAATTCCTCAGGGGTATATTTGCAGAGGTTGAACTCGATGATCGGGTGGGATTTGAAATAATCAAGAGCTGCCCGGCCCCGGAGTTCAATCCGCCCGTGCTTGAAGTAATAAACCAGGGGGGTCCCTTTTTTGATGAGGATAAAACCTTCGCCGTCCTGGATCACCACCCGCACAATTCCCATGAACCTTACGGTATGGGTAAAGATCCACTGGGGCGGCGCCTGCATCCAGCCAATACTTTTACCTTCGGGTAACTGCTCGATCATAGCTGCGCAACTATTGCATCCTGGTTCTTCTTCATCTCATAGGTGATCTGGCCGATATTTGCGGTACTTTTTGCAATAACCACCAGGAAAAATTCCTCAATAAGGGGACCGAGGATTACCATGTAATCGGTGAACTCGATAAATACCGTGGAAAGAGAGGCATTGCCGAACTGGCCGGCGGTTACTTTTGAATCGAGCATAATAATCGAGAGGGCCGCCTGCACATCCTTGTTGATCGTGATGGCAGATTTCATGCTTTCGATGATTTCGCCATTTTCCTGGATGACAACAGCCGCCTGTACACCGTTGAGGATGAGAAATTTATTCAGGGTCTCTTTAAGCATCGACATACAGAATTACCATCCGGCACCGGTCGGGATCGTGGGATCCCGGTATTCATTAATCCTCAAAGCACGGTCCTGGTATTCCCCATAGGGATCATTCATTGTCTTCTTTGGATAGTGTATCCAGGATTTTATAGGTATTTATCATGCGGTTGAATGCGGTCTGGAGCTCCCCGATCTCATCGTTGCTGAGTAATTCTATCTCCGGGTTCTTCAGCTCGCCGGTACTCATGCTTGTCGCGATCTTGGAGAGGCGGACAATCGGGTTGGTGATGCTGCTCGCGAGGAAAAAACTCCACATGACGACCACGATAAGGGTTACCAGCGTGATGATGAAAATCGTGTTCGCAAGACCGATATTATGAACAATGCTGGTGGAGTCGCCCCCGACCATAACGATCCCCAGCAGGATCATCGGTATCGTGGCAACAAAGAGCATGCTGATCATCAGTTTATAAAAAATGGGAATAGGAACCGTGAATCCACCGGGCACCGGTTTTGGGTCGTTTCGTTTCATGGCGGCCATATATCAGTATTTACACAAACATTATATATAAATTGTCAAACGATTCCGGGTGCAGGATGTTCTTGGATGGACAAACTCTGGCAAAAATGGAAGAAGAATGCCTTTTTTCCTGCGCTGCGCTGAAAATGCGAGGCCCTTGTCAGGTATTGATGAGCGTGCGACAGGCAGTATCCAGTACCGCTGCAGCAATCTGGTCTTTGGTCCCCTTCAGAAGAATGGTCCCTTCCGGGGTGATCTGGCGATATTCCCCGGACCTGCTGCCCATGGTTTCCGGGGTATTCACGAGGACCATGGCAATACCCTTGTGGAGCATTGCCCTGGCCTTTTTTTCCTGACCGGTACCGAGCTTGAACGCAATAACTACGGGCCCCCATCTGCGGACTACTTCATCAAGGAGTTTTGGGAGGGGCACAAGGTCCAGGCTGACAGGCTGCCCGCTCGGGATCTTTCCCTGGACCGCTTTTGGGGTAAAATCGGAGATCGCGGCAGCGCTGATATACAGATCCGCTCCCCCGTCATCGGAAAAGATCTGCCCGACGGCGGCCCGCATCCCGGCCGCACTTTCCACCTTCACGTTCTTCACACAGGGGAATACGTCGGCGTGGACTACGGTAACATCGGCACCGAGACGGAATGCCTGAAGAGCAAGGGACCTCCCCATCAGACCGCTCGATCGCGTGGTCAATACCCGGACATCATCCACGCGCTCGCGGCAGGGACCGCTGGTAATTAGCACACGCTTTCCCTGCAATGGCTGCCCAAGGACTGCCCGTTCGCAGTGGAGAACGACCTCCTCATTGCCGGCAATTTTTGCCTTTCCCTCCTCAATAACCGGGTCGATGATCCCGACACCCCACTCCCGGATCCTTTGGATATTGGCGACCACGGCGGGATGGCGGTACATGCTATGGTGCATCGCCGGTACAATAATCAGGGGGATGCCACTCCCCAGCGCAGTAGTTGCAAAGGTCGTTACCGGCGTATCGTCAATCCCGCAGGCGATTTTGCCGATCGTATTGGCTGTGCAGGGTGCGATGAGGAGGAGATCTGCCGATCCGCCGTCCCCGCAGAAGAGCACATGCTCAACAGACCCTGACAATGCTGTGATGGTCTGCCTCCCGCTTGCATACGTCAGGGCTTCAGGAGAGATGATTCCTGTCGCAGCGGCGCTCATTACCGGCTGGACTTCTGCACCACATCTCCTGAGGGAGTGGATGAGTTTAACAACTTCGACGGCAGCTATGCTGCCGGTAACAGCAACGACGATCTGTTTGCCGGAAAGGGTCTGGAGCGGGGTCATCCGATATGCACGTCCTGGACCACATGCCATAGATGCGGCCGGTACTTCTTGACCATATGTACCTGGATGGTTGCAGAAAAACCTGCGCACGCCAGTTCGGCCTCGATTTGTTCGCTGCAGCAGCCAAGGCTGTGGACGTGCAGGACGCTGTTCTTCCTGACGTGCTGCAGTGCAACCGGAAGCATTTTCAGGGCCTCAAAATGGCCCATGATGATCCGGTCATAGGCACCCTCCAGGAGCTCGCGGCAGTCACCGGGTGAAGCAGTGACCCGGTCAGACAGCCCGTTTGCCGCGAGAGAACGGTTCAGGAAATCAAAGGCAACGGGGTTGATCTCCATCGCGTGGACATGGGCGCCTGCGCCGGCCAGGGGGATCGTAAAATACCCGATGCCGGCGAACATGTCGGCAACTCTTTCGTGACCTGTTCCGGCCCGTACCTGTTCCGTAACCCGTTTTTTTTCCTCGCGGTTCCCCTGGGAGAACATTACCTTACAGGGATCGAGAATATAGGTATAGCCATTTTCTTTGTGGGACACTGTACCCGACTCTCCCCACAGGACCTCTGTTTCCGGCGTCCTCGTAACATCGTTCAGCGACGCGATCCAGAGAATTCCGCGGGGATGCCGTAAGCGGCGGATACGGTCGATCGTATCTGCGGTTGGCCGGGGACCATGGATGACGGCGATGTCGCCGATCATGAAAAAACCACGACCTTCATACAGCGGCCGGGGGATCATCTCCCTGTCGCAGGGTTCAGACGGTTTTACCGGTACCCAGGTGATCCCGTCATCCCGGAAAGGGCGCCGGGTCCTGTCAACCCAGTCCATCGTCCCAAGGTCCCGGAGCTGATCGTCCGGCACTGCCCTCACCCGCATTGTCTACCCGGTAATGATAAGATGGTCCCCGTCCCGCAGGAGCTGGAGGTACTGCCCGTTTCGTACATTCAGCCATTTCGGCAGCCGGCACTCCAGGGTCCTGTTGCTCACCGGATCCAGGATGCCAACCGTAATCCCGTCAGTAAAAACAACCAGTCCGGATTCCGCATTGCGGGTGTTCCCTATCCTGCGCTCGATATCGTCTTCACGGAGTGATTTTGATGCCCCGTCAGAGAGGTCGGTTGCCCTGATACGGGATTCCACAGACTGGACCTCGTAGTACCGGTTCTTCACGACGACCACGTCATATTTCTGATACCGGGGCAGACGTACTGAATAGGTGATCCGGAAGAGCTGCCTGCCGTTCTTCTCACCGACCAGTTTCGGGTGGGTCGTATACCGTCCTCCAAGCTCCGCGGTGATCCTTTGCGAGATCTGGGCGCCGATGTGCTGGGATCCGACAATGATGTCCAGACCGTCGTGGATCTCACTCATCTCCGAGATGAAGGAGAGTCGTTCGCCCCCGGCCTGCAACGAGTCTTCGACCTGCTGGGCTATGGACGATGAGGTCTGGATCTCGTAGACGCTCGGTATCCTGCCGTCGGCTCGCACCTGGACGACTCCTTCGTAATAGCTCCCGCTGATACGGTTGCAGCGATCGCACTGTTCTTTATGCCAGATGATCTCGGTGGAACAGGTTCCTTCGACTGGCTTATGGTAAAGGGTCCCCCGGATGGTAAGGTTTCCCCGGGACCGGTTCACTGTCAGGTCATCGATGGTAACCCCGATATCTACCTTTTTGACATCCGGGTGGAGATGGACTGCAGTCTTTGCGACCTCCGGTGCCAGTTCTGCCCGCTGCCGTTCGGAATCCGTCCAGGTATTCCGCACTTTCGAGGCACCGCAGCTCGGGCAGCGAATATGGGTCACTCTCTTATCGCAGGAGAACCAGGGCGTGTCGCCAATCCTGCAGGTAGTGCAAAGGCCCGGCGTTTCAGTAGGGTTCCCACACTTCGGGCAGAAAGTATGCTGGATGTTTTTCATAGCGAGTAGATCTGTGCGTGGGGCACGTTTCCAATCATAATACAGCCGGACTTTGTGATTAAGCCCAGCTCGATGGCGATGCCGACAGCACGCTCTCCCATGAGGTTGATATTGCCGGCGGTCCTCATGGTTTCCCTGATCTCCTGTTCGGGTGCAGGGCAGCTGCCATAGAAAGCTTCCGTGATCTTCACGGTCAGGTCTCCTTTGCTTATCGTCGTATTGATCAGTTCCCGGTCGCACACGGCAACGATATCGCCCATGCCGGGTGAACGGTGAATTTTCATGAACATTGTGTATTCAATAGGTCAGGTCGGGATAAAAAAGGTGAGTTTCGGGAGTGCAGATCAGACTTGTTGTAAGGGACTCAGGCGGAATTTCAGATTTTTTTTCGGTGATTGCTTAAATTAAGCCACCAGTAATTTTTTGTTTCAATTTTTTAAAGTCCACCCTGGAGACAACATATCAAACGTTCTTGGGGGCTTGGAGTTCCACCTCCGCCCCCGCCAACTGTGGCATCCCCCATAGTGCGCTGACGATGTATCCCCGGTTACCGACTTCGTCCAATCATAATGCGCCCGTCCCCCCCGGGGGACCGGTGGCGCAAGAGGGGGGCGAATGGTTTTAACTGGGGGCTCACAATGAGGAACCGCTTTTTTTTCAAGCCTTCCTGAAAAATTTTTAAAGACATACAGCAGGACTTCTGCACTCCCATTAACGAGGGGAAACGATGAAATCAGGACGAAACCCCGCCTCAGGGCCTCTCCAATGCACGGTGGGACTCATTACCTCGACCGGGAGATTGCAGGAACCAGGTCCGCCGCGGGGGCGTCCCACGGGGGCGGCGGGGTTTATCTTTACAGGGATAATGTACCGGGATAATTTTGCCAGAAAGAATTTTGTTAAATCTATGATATTTTCAAAAATGTGGCAATTGCCGGGACTCGATCCTTCTCTTACAAGATTACCGGCACCCCGTACACCCTCTCAACCGTCTCCGCGTGAATGGAAAAACAGTCTTCCACAGTGATCCTTCCGGCCGCCAGCAGCTGGTTGGTATACCGGGGGACCGATTTCGGCCCGATAACTGCACCGGGTCGGCTGTTCTCATCCATATAATCACTCTCCATGGTAAAGCTGCGGCGTGCCCTGACAAGGTCGGGTATCGATGCTTCTTTTGCAATGAAAGAGGGATGCAGGGGGGTGTCGGCAGTGGCATAGTGCTTGACGACCCGTTCAACCGGGACACCGGCTTTTTTTGCCATGTCAACGACATCCAGGCACGGCCCTGTCTCGGCATGGATCTGCAGTGCGCACCTGCACTCGGCCGCTTTTTCCAGGGCATGGACAAGGATTTCATTGGATGCAGCGAGAACATCCGGTGCTACTGCATAATGGGGCCTTCCACTCTTGAGGGCCACTGCTTTTCCTTCGAGCACATACCCGGCGGCACAATCGAGACCGGCTTTCATGACGGCAGTCGCTTCAGCGAGCGGCATGCGTTCGGTCAGTCGGCCGATCTCTGCCGGGTGAACACCGAGGACCGGGTAGACGACAATACCCAGTTCTGCAACCAGCCCTGCAACGCGGAGCGTCTCATCAAAGACGTTTGCGTAATCAGCGCCACAGGAGGGGGCGACCCCGAGCGACCACGAAGGTTTGGAGACAAGAAAGATATGCGTTCCCCCGGCGCGGAAAAAGTCCTTCGCAGCATCAATTCCACGCCCGTTCACCGGGTCAATGTGGATATGATCGTCAGTGACGGGAAATTTCGGCGATGTCATGAGACTCCAGGATCTCCATGAGCGGGTAGCCGGCGTCCGGGGAGAGGCGGGCCCTGCAATAGGAGAATCCCACCCTTGTCGTGATCTCCACATCGAACATCAGCCCTGTCAGTTCGCTGTACCCGAAAACGTTTTCTGTCATGAGCCCGCGGTTGAGCCTGACCGTAATCTCCTCAACGAACGGCTGGAGGATGACTGCCTTTTCAATTGCGGTCTCCACGCTGCCGGCTGACTGGCGGGAGATGGGGGTGCCGACCCACTGGTGATAGAGTGCCCCGAGTTTTATCCCTGCTTCAAAAATTGCCTGTTCCCTGTTCGTCCTCACCATACTTCACCTCATATCAGCTGGATGATCCCGGCTTTGGGCTCCATTGCCTCACCATGCCGGAGAAGCATGTCGACACCTTCTTTGACCTTGTCCCGGGGGAACCCTTTGCCGCTGACCGACTCGATAACCTGTTCGATAGCAGCCCGCCTCCCCTCACCACCGATCTCGCGGATGGCATCCTTGATCACCCTGACGATATCGCGTTTCTCCTTCGAGATCCCGGTGACGACTTTGTCGATATCGAATGTTCCTGTTTTTGCGTCGTAGGCGATCTGCCGCAGGCATGCGTCGACAATATGGATCACCCGTTCAGCATCGCTCTGTTCGATCGCATCGGAGAGGCGGATCCGGGCACTGGCTTCAGCGAGCCTGACCAGCGCCTCGAGCTGCCGGGCCGTTACCGGCACCGGCTTGTTGGGTTCAGCAATCCCCCGGAGTTTGAGATAATAATTTACCAGTGCGTCTTTTGCCTCGGCAGAGAGGATCGGGTAGCAGGAACGTTTTGCATAGGCAACGTATTTCCGAAAGAGGGAGGGATCGATATCCGGCATCACCGGCTTGAGCTGCTGCAGGATATATTCCTCGGTAACGCCCGGGATCGGGGTTTTCTTATGTTGTGCGATCAGCTCTCCGGTGCTGTGGGCTTTCAGGATATGCTCCGCGATGGCGAGGTCCCGTTTCTGCTCCGGCTGGTCGGTCATGATGAAGATGAGATCAAAGCGGGATAACAGGGACGGGGGCATGTTAATCTGGTCGGAGAGATCGCCGAACATGTCGAAGCGGCCATACTTCGGGTTTGCTGCACCGAGGAGCGCACACCGCGATTTGAGGGTGGCGGTGATACCTGCCTTCGCCACGCTGATCGACTGCTGCTCCATGGCTTCGTGGAGGGCAGAACGGTCGCCTTTCTCCATCTTGTCCATCTCATCAACGGCAGCAACACCCATATCGGCAAGCACCAGTGCACCGGCTTCAAGCGTCCACCGGCCTTCCCCGAATTCATCCTTCACGGCCGTGGCCGTAAGCCCGGCAGCTGTCGACGACTGCCCGCTGGTATAGATCGCCCGGGGGGAGAGTTTCACAACGTACCGGAGGAGCTGGCTCTTTGCAATACCGGGGTCCCCGATCAGGAGGACATGGATATCGCCCCGGAGGCGGCTCCCGTCCGGCATCTCTTTTGCAATTCCCCCGAAGAGCTGCAGGGCAATTGCCTGCTTGACATCCTCGCTCCCGTAAATCGTAGGGGCGATGGAATGGGTGATCATCCGGTAGATCATCGGGTCTTTACTCAGGGAGCGGATCTCATCTTCTGCCTTCTCATCGATCTCAACTTCCTCAAACTCCTTTTCTGCAATTTCTATGGAATTGCATTCGAGGAAGATATCGAAGACCGTGCTCTTCTCACCCTTGATCACCCGCTGCATTGATCGGAGGATCCCGTTGATGATGACCCGGTCCCCCGGTGATACACGTCCGGAGAGATCGTCCGTTACATCGATGTCCAGGGTCTGGGGCTGCTCGCCCCCCCGCAGTCCTTCCGGTGATTCCTGGATCCTGAGCTTCTGGGAGTCGACAAACTTGGAACGCTTGGGCAGGAGCTCGAGCTTCTTGAACGTACAGCCGTCAGTGGCACATCCTTCGGGCTCGATGAACTTACCGTATTTCTGCTTCTTGATGGTGAAATGACCGGCAGGGCACCGGAACGCCGCCTCCACGATCCGCGGCCTGACCTCCGTGGTTTTGCGGAGGATCCCCTCAACGGAAACGAAGGTGTTGATGTCGTCAGAGCGTATGTGGCGGATACCGGTCTTTTTGGGGAGGTTGGTGAAACGGATATTGATCCCTTTCGGGGGCTCTTTCCCCTCCTTGGTGCGGATCAGCTGGTCATTCTTAATTGCGTCCCACACGTCCTCGAGTACTTTTCCCGGGTTTTCAAGAAGCTCGTCAGCAAGGGCTATACCGGCTTTCCCGAACCGTTCGATATCGCGGTAGTCGATGTAGAGGGAGCGCCTGTGGGGGTATTCGCGGGAAATCTCCCCCATCTCCTTCTTGTACCGGGTCTTTAACAGACGGCTCCAGTCACCGGTCTTGTCACTCTCGTGGGGGGGGTTCTTCTCCATGGCCTTTTACTCACCTGTTCTTCTCTGCGGACAGCACGAAACGGGCGATGAGCGCCTCCATCTGGATGTCACTATTTGCGCCCTCGGACAAGCGGAAATCCGTCTCGCCGAGATGATCGATCAGGGCAACCTTGAGGCCCCGCGGGATATCCATCCTGACCAGCGCGCGGTAACACTGGTTGATCAGTTCATTCGGCGCAATCCCCCGTTCGTGGAGGAGGTGCGCGAGAAGAGATTCAGCCCCGTCGAAGTCCCCTTTGAGGGAGCTGGCCAGAAGATCCCGGATCTCATCCGGTCGGGCGGTTGAAGTGATGGCATAGATCATCTTCTCATCGATAGAAGTGTTGAGGATAGCTGCTCCCTGCACTGCATTGATAGCCTTACGCATGTCACCCTGGGCGATATACACGATCGCTTCAACCGCCGCAGGTGTGATCGCAAGTCCTTCGCAGCAGGCGATCCGGCCAATCTCTTCCTTGATCGCTTCCGGCCCCAGCGGTTTGAAGCGATAGATGGCACACCTGCTCTGGATGGGATCAATGATCTTCGATGAATAGTTGCAGGAAAGAATGAAGCGGCAGGTCTGGGCATAGCTCTCCATGGTCCGCCTGAGCGCAGACTGGGCATCCATCGTCAGGGCATCCGCTTCATCGAGGAAGAGGATCTTGAAACTTGCATCCCCCAGAGGTGTCGTTCTTGCGAACTGCTTGATCTGGTTCCGGACAACTTCGATCCCCCGTTCGTCAGAGGCATTCAGTTCCCGGAAGTTCATCTGCCACGAATCCCTGAAAAATTCCCGGGCAAGGGTGACAGCGGCGGTTGTCTTCCCGACACCGGCGCTACCCGTGAAAAGCAGGTGGGGCAGGGTACCGCTCCGGACATAGGATGACAAGCGCTCCACAATCTCGTCCTGCCCGACGATATCGGCAAGGGTCGAAGGCCGGTATTTCTCAATCCATATAGTGTGGGTGTCATCCATGGTTACCGTCTCTTTCGTGTCCCGTGAATCCGTGCGGGAAGTATATCCAATCCTATTGGTCTTTAGGATCTTTTAGAACCCTCCCTTCCGGGTTCCGGGTAAATTTCCTGCTGTTTTGATTGACATAATCTTTATCATAAGGGTTTTGAAATTACTTTCATGCAAGGAAAATTTATTTTGCCCGCTATTTTCGCCATTCTGCTGTTTACCTGCCCGGTAGCGGCCAGTTTAACTAAAATATCCTCGGGTTCTCCGGTCTTCATCGGGGAGACTAATCTTGATATTTCATCAGGGTTGCTGGACTGCCATACCATTGCCTGGTGGCCGAACGGTACACCAACTGCAGCCCCACCGGTAAAAAACCTTACGATAGCGAAGATCGGCCAGGACAATGCCCAGATTTTCCACTATACGATAAGCCCGGATTTTTTTAACGGTTATACCGGACCCTGGTACTGCCAGGACAAACAACCTCCCCGCGTGGTATTCGAGGTCCTTGAGCCCCAAATCCGGATACGGGTGTGGGACCTGGATTCGGACAAGGATGTAACCGGAACGTCAGTTCCCGTCTCGTCGAATATCTCGTACCGTGTTGATACCAACCTGAACCGTGCTCTGCAGGTCAGCAACCGTCCGGACATCAATCCCCTTGATTCGTTTTTCAAGGTGAACCTGACCGACCCGCGGGGAAGAGGGATCTCCAATGTCTATTCCGGGAGTGCCGGGGATGCCAGCTCCCAGATCATTGCCTTTGACAGCACGCCGTTCATCACCTCTTCTCCCTATTTCTGGAAGAATGCAGCCGCATGGAACCGGGAATCACGGAATGCGAACGGCGAGAAGATCTACCCGGATGGCACGTATACCTTCATGATAACCGCAAACCTGAACCACCTGCAGGAATCTTATCCCGTGGGAGCGGGAAAAGATCTCTCGGGAAAAACATTTTCCCGTGCGCCGGTAACCTTCTTCCGTCCGACTTCAACAACGTCCGTAACGTCCGGTCCCCTGACCGGCAGTCCAGCGGTTACTTCCCCTGCCCCTGCCACGCCTGTAACAGAGCCGGTTACTCCGGAACAGACAGCCACCGTGACTTCGAAAACAACCTACTCCCCGGTCCCGATATGGGTTGTCCTGCTGAGTCTTGTCATCGCCATTCTGGCTCTCTCAGGGAATAAGAGATGACCTGATCTATCCACTCTTTTATTGGATACTATCCCGAATATGATACAACAGTGAATATGATACACCGGAGCAATCTAATGACTGCCAGAATTTTATTCCTCATTCTCCTTGGTTTCATGGTTGCCGTGCTGCCTGTTGCGGCGCAGGACCAGCCGAACCAGTCTGCTTCAGACCAGCTGAACACTGCAGGATCCCTGTACTCGCAGAGCGTGGATCTCGCAAATGCAGGAAAATACCCGGAAGCCCTCGAGGCGTCGGACCAGGCGCTTGCCCTGAATGTGACCGCTCTCGTTCCCCTGATCCAGGCAAACCGGGCAGGTATCCTCGTGATGCTGAACAGGTACGATGAGGCAATTACTGCTGCCGATGTAGCCTTGTCCCGGGAAGGCAACCTGACGACCACCCACTCCATTGCCTGGTACAATAAGGGAAATGCTCTCCGTGCTCTCGGGAGGATACCGGAAGCCCAGGCAGCATATTCACAAGCTTACGCCCTTGATAACAGCCTTGTACCCCCGGATATGGTAACCAGCCCGCCCACCTTACTCACCCCGCTGCCACCCGTGACCACGGCCCGTTCGCCGTTGCCATGGTTCATGGTTCCCGCAGGCATCGGTCTCCTGACCGTTATGCTGGCATTTTTGCGGAAATCTGCAAAATAGGGCTCTGGTGAAAGTGCTCTGTTTCCGGGTTCGATTGCACTCTGTGCCAATTATGAGAATGACCCCCCTCTTTCCTCCTGTGGGGGAGGCAGCCCAAGGGAAGCACCCCCTTACCCCCGCCGGATCAAACGGTCTGGATCCTCATCTTGCCGAGCGATGGTCCGACGAGGCGCGTGAGCGACCCCGGAAGGGGTGGGTTTGCTCGAAATTTTCAGATCATTTTTCGCGATTCAGGTTCAACAGATATCAGATCCTCCCTCAACAAAACTCGAATTCTCTCAAAAATAGTGGTCCATTTCAGCAGAGCAGAAAATAGTTTTTTTGCGTCCAAAAAAAACGCACGGGTGTTTTCATTTCTTTTTTTTTTCACTCCGTAGAAATCATTCAGCGGTCTCTGACGCACCCGGGGGCTCCGCTGTCGCTCTGCCCCCGCCGCTGTGGCACCCCCGCCATTGCGATGGTGACGTAGTGCCATTACCTGACCAGCCTCGTTCTATCACAATGTGCCCCGTTCCCTGAGGGGGGACTGGTGGAACAAGAGAGGGAGTTTTATCAGGGATTTATCGGCGTAAAACTTTCTAACATAATCGTGTTCACCTTCACCATCCAGAAACTCCCGGCCTCTTTTTTGCCTGCGCCTCAATCTTGAATAGCTCTCCCCGTCCACCATATACACGACAATGGAGAGTGCAGCGCGGATCTTTGCAGGGGAACTCCTCAGGTCAGACCTGAGTGTCAGGGGAGACGATGGCGATAGTGCTGCCTGGGTTGTGACCCCGGGGGGTGCATGGTGCCGCCATCTTTTCATCGCCGGCGCCCTGACCGAAGTCAGGGAGTCCGGGGATATGCTGCACTGCAGGGTTGCCGATCCAACGGGCACGTTTGTCCTTACGCTCGGCGGGAGGAACGCTCCCCTTGCCGGGACAATCCGGGGATTACCGGTACCTTCGTTTGTGTCTGTTTCCGGTCGAGCCCAGATGTACCGTACCGACAAGGAGGTTATCATCTCCGTCCGCCCCGAACATATCCAGACAATAGACCGCACGGTCCGGGATCAATGGGTCATGACAACGGCGGAAGCGACGCTCTGCCGCCTTGAGATGATGTACAGTGCCCTGAAGGGTACGTGCAGCGACGAACGGATCATGGCTGCATTCCGCCACTATACCCCGACTGCCGGACAGATCGCCGAACTGGCCCGGCTGGCCGGGGATGCAGTATCGCGTGTGAAAGCATCGGTGACGACACCCGTGCAGGACCAGGAGGATATCCGCAGGGCGGTGATGGAGATCATCAGGGCAGACCATGGACCCCGCGGTATTTCCGTAGAAGAGGTTATCGGGACAGCCGCAGCCATGGGCGTCTCCCAGGGGGATGTCCTTGCTGCCATTGAATTCCTCATTACCGAAGATGAATGTTACCAGCCCCAGAAAGGCTATGTCAAACCCTTATGAACCTGACATTTCTCGGTGAAGGTCCCGCGCTGCTTGTCGAAGGAAACGAGCGTAACCTCGTCGTCGCTGACCTTCATTTCGGGATTGAAGCGGACCTTGCTGCCCACGGGCTCCATTTCAGAAGCCGGAGTGCTGCCCGGCTTAAGCGCCTGATGAAGATCATTGACCGGACCGACCCCGATGCCCTCATCCTCCTCGGCGATGTCAAGCACAGTATTCCTTCCGTTACCCGCCAGGAATTTTACGAGCTGCCAAAAATTCTCACCTCACTCCGGGAGCAGATACCGCTCCACGTATTTCCGGGCAACCACGATATCGGGATTGAACGATACCTCGGGCCGGCCGAGATACGGCCAAAGGACGGAGCCGTCATCGATGGTGTCGGGTACCTGCATGGCCATATGGTCCCGGCGCCCTCCCTTGCCAGCCACCTGATCATCATCGGCCACCATCACCCGCTCCTCTCGCTACGGGATGAGGTGGGTTGTGCCCTGCAGTCCCCGGCGTACCTGAGGGCCGGCCTCAATACGGCTGCGCTGGGAATGGTGGCGGATGCAGAGGGTACGATCCCCACCCGTGTCCTCTTCATGCCGTCCTTTAACGAAATCGCCGGTTACGACATCTTCCGGATTACGAAAAGCCCGTTCTCACCACTGTCGCGGAACATGCTCCGGGAAGATGCGGAGATCATCCTTGCCGACGGGACCTACATCGGCCCCCTGAAATCCCTCGAACCCGATGAAAGCGATTGAAGTTCTTGATCCGAAGGTGCAGGCATGCATACGGAAGCGCGGATTTACCTCCCTCTCTGATGCCCAGAAGCAGGCAATCCCTCTTATCCATGACGGCAACAACATCATCCTCATCGCCCCGACCGGGACCGGCAAGACCGAAAGCGCGATGTTTCCGGTATTTGACGGACTGCTCAGGCTCCCGGCAGGCGGCGGTTTCAAGGCGATCTATGTTACTCCCCTGCGTTCCCTGAACCGCGACATCCTCTCCCGCATGCAGTGGTGGTGTGGGGAACTGGGGCTGCGGGTCGGGGTCCGCCACGGGGATACCCCGATGGCCGAACGGCGTAAACAGGCGCTCTCCCCGCCGGACCTCCTGATCACCACGCCGGAGACACTCCAGGCGCTCTTCATGGGCAAGCGGTTGCGCCAGCACCTTGCCCACGTGAAATACGTCATTGTGGACGAGATCCATGAACTCGCGGGCAGCAAGCGGGGAGCCCAGCTCGCTGTGGCGCTGGAACGCCTCCACGTGTACGCCGGAGAGTTCCAGCGGATCGGTCTCTCGGCAACCGTCGGGAACCCGGAGGATATCGCAGCCTTCTTCTGCGGTGCCCGCCCCTGCCCGATTGTCCAGGTCCCGGTAGCAAAGCATCTTGAGATCGAAGTGAAATACGTGGGGGATCATTTCCCGCACCAGGCCGAGGTGCTGGCAAAGTCCCTCCAGCGGCAGGGATCGACGCTCGTTTTCGTAAACACCCGCGTCACTGCGGAAGCGCTTGGCCATGCCCTCTTCAGCAGGGGGGACGTGGAAGTGCACCACGGTTCCCTCTCGAAGGAGGTGAGGATCGATGCCGAAGAGCGGTTCAAGAAAGGCGAGATCCGCACCCTGATCTGCACATCTTCCATGGAGCTCGGCATCGATATCGGGAAGGTCGACCACGTAATCCAGTTCGGTTCCCCCCGGGAAGTTGCCCGCCTCGTCCAGCGGGTGGGACGGGCAGGCCACCAGCTGAATACCATCTCGCGTGGGACGATTTTTGCTACTGGTTTCGATGACCTGCTTGAATCGCTTGTTATTGCCAGACGGGCGAAGGAGAATGCGCTGGAACGGGTTCTCCCCCACCACAATGCTGCCGACGTGCTCGCCAACCAGGTGGCGGCGATCGCAGTCGAGTACGGGGAGATAGAGATGGCACAGGTCCGGCTCATCCTTGGGAGGACCTCAATCTTCCCGGATGCCGCCAGCCTTCTCGAGGCGGTCTGCAGGCAGATGGAGGAACACCGCCTTATCCGCCTTGACTGTAACCGTATCATCACGACCGCCCGGGCCCGCAGGTACCTCGCCGGTAACCTCTCGATGATCCACGATGAGCGCAAAGTACCGATCTTCGATATGGTAAGCCGGCGAACGGTCGGAACACTGGACGAATCATTCGTTGTAGGCTGGGTGCATACCGGTGCTGTCTTCATCACCAAGGGACAGCTCTGGCGTGTGCTGGAGATCGCTGACGGGAGGCTTACGGTTGAGCCTGCAAAGAAAGCCCACGGGGAACTCCCGTCATGGGAAGGAGAACAGATCCCGGTCCCGTACTCGGTTGCCCGCGAGGTAGGATCCGTGCGGAGGACGAGGGATATCGCAAGCTACACAAGCGGGAAGGAGGATGTCCTTTTTGCCACCCGCTTCCTTGCTGAGATGGACAAGAACCGGTCTCTTATACCAACAGACGAACTTCTCACGCTTGAAAACACGGAAGACGGTGTCGTTATCAACACCTGTGCAGGCCACAAGGCCAACGAAGCTTTCGGCAGGGTCATCTCCATTCTCCTGTCTGCCCGCTATGGAACCGTCGTCGGCCTCGAACTGGATGCATACCGGATGCTGCTCCGCCTCCCCTCCCNGATCCGTGCTGCCGATGTACGGGATGTCATTCTCTNGCTCGATCCCGCCACGATGCCCGGGATCCTCCGCCTTGCCCTGAAACGGACTGCCCTCTTCAAATGGAAACTTGTGCAGATAGCAAAGAAGTTCGGGGCTATCGATCCGGATGCCGATTACGAGAAGATCAGTATCAACCGCCTCCTTGATTTCTTCGACAATACCGTTGTCCAGCAGGAGGCTTACCGTGAGCTGCTGACGGAATATATGGACATCGATACTGCGGCTGCAATGGTAACCCTGATCCGCACCGGAACGATCACTGTCGCCCTCGGCCCCCTTTCCCTTATCGGGGCCGGCGGTCTCCTCTCCTCGCGGGACCAGATCCCTCCTCCGACCGCGGACGGGGCTGTGCTCGCGACCCTGAAAAAACGGCTCGACCAGGACGATGTCCTGCTCTGCTGCATGAACTGCAGGGCCTGGAAGAGCAGGACTGTCGTCTCCCGGGTAGCCGACCACCCACAGTGCCCCAAATGCGGGGCACGTCTCATCGCTGCGCTCAAACCCTATGAAGAAGAGCAGTATGCTATNGTGGCAAAACCCAGGAAAAATGCGGAAGAACGGGCGATCGAGCAACGCCTGAAGAAGAACGCCAACATTGTCCTTTCGAGCGGGAAGAAGGCGATCATCGCCCTTGCTGCCCGCGGAGTCGGTCCCGAGAATGCCTCGCGGATCCTTGCAACCCTGACGGATGGCGATGCGTTTTACCGCGAGATCCTCAAAGCTGAAAGAACCTTTATCCAGACACATCGTTACTGGTCGTAAAGAAATTTCAGTTCAAAGTGCTTTCCAAAAAA
>JGI20214J51650_10000118_pt1 | contig 46589 bp, 30 predicted proteins | sample WetSurMetagenome_FD_51650 | JGI IMG/M metagenome (IMG submission 51650)
TCGGCTGGATGCTCGTCCTTTTCGGGATCTTCGGGCACATCACGGCGTTCCAGAGGTTCGCATACGTATGGGCGAAAGTCGAATGAATTCTTTTTGATCTCTAGCGACGGCTGGGTTTCTGAATATCCGGTGATCGTATTGACAGCCGAGACGATCTGTCGCAGTATACTCGCCGGATCATCCGTTGATTTTATTAATTCCGGCATGTATCTTGTAGCATGGACAAGAACACGATTGTCGTCGTTATTCTCTGTATTGCAGCTGTCGGTCTGGCCGGCTGCACCCAGAACGCCGCGCCTCCTGTCACGCCGGTGCCGACTACCCTTCTGCCGGTTCAATCGGAGACCACGGTTTCTGCTGATGCCCAGACCTGTTCAGCCGATTCCGACTGCGTACCGGTCCAGTGCTGCCATCCGACCTCCTGTGTCAACAAGGCATCCATATCCCGGGTCTGCAACCTGATGTGCACCCAGGGCTGCACCGGGCCGCTGGACTGCGGGGCAGGCAGCTGTGGGTGCGGTTCGAACGGGAAATGCACCGTCGTTCCGGCTCCGACCGGAACTCCCTCGATAGTATCGAAAACTTCGGTGAGTCTTGCTGCAAGTCCCCGGCAGTATTCACTGAGTATGTCTTCAGTGCCCGGGATCGGCATAACCGCAACCGGCAATGGTTTTGATGCCGGCCGTTCCCGGTTCGTGTGGACTGCCACGTACGGGCACTTCCTCTCATGGGGCGCGGTAAATTACACCCCTACCGATGTCGGGAACCCGGCCACCAATCACGGTGAGAAGCTCTACTGGACCTATACTCAGCAGCCCGCGTCAACGACCGAACCGGTCCTGATCACCGTGACTGCCACGGATCCTGCAACCGGCCGTATCCTGGGAACAGCGGACCTCGTCATTGACTGGGACGGGACTAACGGTGTTATCCTGAAGTCCGTTTTGTAATAAACCCCCTTTTTCCTGAAAAAGCCCGCTGATGGTTACGGATGGATTAAGGGCGGGTTATATATAAAAAATACAGATTGTATAATATGGACTTCAGACGGGCGGTTGATCTGATCTTCAACCCGGATGCGTTCTTTTCTCGCCTCGTCGCGTCGAACACGGATCTTCTTATCCCCTCTGTCATTGTCGGAATGATCGGAGCCGCGAATGTGATCAGCAGTTTCCTTTCCGGGACCTATGGATACCATCCGTTCCTGAAAGCGCTCCTCTTCTCTGATAATACCCTCCTGGTCATCGTTCTTCCGTTTCTCGGCTGGATCCTTGTTTCAGCACTCCTTTTTACTATCGGGCGGTGGATATCCGGCACCGGCTCAATCAGGACGACTCTCCTGTGTAGTGGCGACGGATTTCTGCCGCTTGCCCTGCTGAGTATCGTCTATCATATCAGTGTAATCACCGTAATACCTGCGACTTCAACCCACTTTCAGGAAGGTCTTCAGGCCATCTTCTTCCTGTTCATATTTGCAATTGTCTGCTTCTTCCGGACAGGGTATCTCCTGGTGTATGGCGTGAAGAATGCCCACGATCTGATTGTGGCCAAGGCTTTCAATGCCGTCGTTATCATGCTTATTCTGGCCGCCTGCCTGCTCCTTTGCCTTGAGTTTGTCAGCCTTCAGTATCATACCATGATATCCGGCGAATCTTCGTTCCATGATTGATCAAAAGAGCATACCCCGTGGACCTTACTGCAGTAATCTCAAGAACATCTCTGATCGCGCCCCGGGAAGCTGCCAAACCGTCAGGCCCCTGATGGGTTAAATCAAAAATGGGTAACTCCCGTCAGGGTCCAGGGAAAAGGGGATTTAATGTCCATCTGGTTCACCGGTGTTATTGCCGGTCTTCCCGTTCATGAATATTGCTGCCAGCGCTGAGGTCGTGGATATACATGAGTGCTTCCATGGCATCGTCGCGTTTCGGGTCGCACGCATGCAGTTTCACCCAGGAAAGGAACCTTGCCTGTGCCTCCGGAGAAACTGCAGGTCCCGCTAGTGATACGATACGCTCGTAGGTCCGCTGCGGATAGAAAACAGATTGCGCTGCCCCGAGCAGCACAGCCTGATCCCCGGGGGAGATGATTCCCTGTCGTTGGGACTCTTTTAAGGTAAATCGGATGTTGATTAGCGGTTCAGACAGGGAGAGCCCGCTCTCGGGATCGAAAACAAGGGCAACCTCATCATCGGAGACGAGTTCCCCGCTCCTGAACATCTGATAGATCTTCCCGATCCCGGTCATCCCCAGTGTGTCCATCTCGGCAGCACGAAGGGCTCCCATGCTCGAGGAGCCTACAACCCTGACACCTTTTTTCACTGCTGCAAGGATCTCGCGGTGGGCAACGGCACTTTCCTGGTGAAAAACCCCGTCTATGAGGCCGATGATCGTTGCTCCGTCCTCAGCTGCCCTGAGGAGATCGCCCCGTTTTGCCGGCAGGCGGTACTCGGCCTCAAGGATCTTTCCTGCCGTTTCCCGATCAAGACTGGGACCGAGAAAGACGATGATCCTGTGCATTATTCACCCGCTCGCCCCGCCGTTCCTGGTCCATGGCAAAGACCTCGAGACCCGGCACGATCACCCGCACGACCGGCATCCCGATCTCCTCCAGGGTCAGGTCGACAACAATGACCCGGTCGAGTCCCTGCTTTTCCAGAGCGGCCAGGATCTGTTCGATATCTTTCCGGAAATCATCCGTATCGGAAGATGCGATACTACTGTAGTCGATACTGCCGTTGTCCCTGAACCAGTACCCGTTGATCCGCTTTGCCCGTTCATAACCCATCTTCTTCCGGAGATCCGCAAGAGTGGTATCTTCGCGGGCGCCGTGGATTTGCGTAAGCCGGCTCTGGGCGACCTCGGTGAGTGCCCGCATGACCGCGATCCGGGCGCTGGTGTGCGTCCCGATACCAATGGTGAGGAGCATCGGGTCTTTCATGAGCACATCATCAGCCACCGCCGCCATGGTCGGGATGCCAATATCGCTCGTGATGTCCCGCACCTTCACTTCAACCTGCGCTTTCGCAAATTTCTCCTGCATGTCGAGAATGACCGGATCAGTCGTTCCCGTGACACAGGGCCCGGTATCCCGGCAGGCCTCGACAAGCGACCACGCGTCCCTTTCGATCACTTCGGAGAGGGCGTGGAAAACCGCCTCCTCGAAGGTGTTCCCCGAGGCAAGGCCGTTGGTATTCGTGCGGAACGGTCCACGGAAGTTGGGGGGAAGAGGGTGAAAAACTGCGTGGGCAGGGACGAAGATCGGCTCATCGTTGACGATATCGAATCCTTCGTACCAGGGCATGAGGCGGTCCGGGTCAGCACCCTCCGGGAGAATAAGGTCGCGGGGGTCGAGGGTTCTCCCCATCGCAAACATCTCCTGGTAGGACCGACCATGGAGCTTCCGGTCATGCATCTCAGAGGAGTACCGCTCGATCCCTTCCATGATGGCGGATATCCGCGACTCCTCGATGGTCGCCCCCTTTCCGTTATAGACTGTGATGGCACCGTCCATGGCAGTCGGGCGGATGCAGGAAAAGACCGGAATGCCGATACGGTCGAGGTTCGTGATATCAGCCACCCGGGTGATCCCCGCGGCCGGTACGAGCGGTTCGATACGGGCGAGTGTCTCTGCGAGGGGGGAAGCGCGCTGGGTCTCGTTATTGTAGATCTTCTTGCAGGAGTTGAGCTGCATGGCTGGTCTCTCAGGTAGTAAGTAAGTATTTTTTGGGTTTATACATGCTCATCCTGCAGTTCCGGGACTGGCAGGGTGGGTCAGACGCTTTCACTGTGCGGAGCAGGTAGTGTTGCAATAAATGCCCGCACCTGTCCTGCGGCATTATCCCGGAGCGGGACGCCGTGGCCGGGGAGCAGGATACTGAACGTGAGCGAAGCGATCGTCCGCATTGACTGCCGGGAATTATCCAGGTCCATCGTAAAACCGGCAGGACCTTCGGCGATGCTTGTCCCGTCATACCGGAGGATATCCCCGGCAAAGAATGTCCCGGTCCGTTCATCCAGGAGTCCGATACTGCCAGGGGTATGCCCCGGGAGCGGGATGCAACGGAGTGTGCCGATCCGGTCCCCTTTTTCAAGGAGAATATCTGCGCGGAAGGAACCCGGGCGCATAACTGCACCTGCAACTCGGAGCAGGACACCCCGTATCCCCGGATAGATCGGTAAAGGAATCTGGCCGGCAGCATACCCGGCGTCTGATTTTCCGATCGCGACCTTTGCAAAGGGGGCGGGCTGTTTCAGGGTTGTAACGCCCCCGATATGGTCCATGTGAAAATGGGTTATAATGATAGTCTGTATTTCAGCAGGTTCACGGTGCAGGTTTTCACGAATATAGCGGAGGATCTTTCTGCCGCTGCCGGGAATACCCGTATCGATCACCGTGATGCCATTGCGGACAAGGAGATAGCAGTTGGCGTTGACCCCGTCGACCTGGTGGATGTCCGGAAGGATCTCCATAAATTCTCTGGAAAGAATTGGCATTCCCGGGGCATGATTATTCCCCAGAAAAAAATCCCGTTTCATGATGGCAGTTAAGGTTTTCTCCCGCAGGGGTGCTTCCTTCGATACTATTCATAACGAACACCCGTTGTTTGAAAAATCTCCTATGACAATTCCTCCCGCTACCCCCTGCTGGCCAGAGAAATACCATTATCTGATGCCAATTAAAAACAAACCTTACGGAGAAACAGGCGGGGAGTCGTGACAACTGCGGAAACGTCTTCAACACCAGGGAGAACCCGTGATCAGATCCATCCGGGAAACGTTGTAAGGTGGGCTGCAGTTCTTCTTGTACTCGTCGTTTTGTACCTTGTCAGCACGGTAAATTTCCTCCTCTTTCATGGGATTATCGAACTTGCGGGGCTGGCGGTCGGTTTTTCAATCTTCATCATTGTCTGGAATACCCGCAGGGTTATCCCCGACACCTTCTTCCTCATTGTCGGGATCTCGTTTCTCTTCTTTGGGGGAATTGATCTTATCCACACGCTTGCCTATAAGGGGATGGGGATATTTCCCGGTGACAATGCCGATCTTCCCACCCAGCTCTGGATCGCCGCACGATATTTCCAGAGTATTGCATTCCTTGCTGCTACCTTCTTTATCGGCAGATCAATAACTGACTACCGGAAACATGATGTCGGAATCATCCTTGCTGTCTGCACTGGCGCAGGCACCCTGCTTCTTGGCAGTATCTTCCTGTGGCAGGACTTCCCGCACGCTTTTATCGAGGGGACCGGACTCACTCCCTTCAAGATCGCAAGCGAGTATATTATCTCGTTCATCTTCACCGTTACCATCGTGGTCCTGGTCCACAAGCGGAAATACTTCGACCCGGCGGTATGGCGGCTGCTTATCGCCGCGCTGATATTCCTTATCCTTGGCGAACTGTCGTTTTCGTCCTATGTCTCGGTTTTCGATTTCACGAACGTACTTGGGCACCTCTTCAGGCTTGTTTCCGTCTATCTCTTTTATCTCGTGTTCATTGTTATCGGGTTGAGTCGGCCGTACGATCTCCTCCTACGGGACCTTAAGATCAACGAGGATCGACTGCGGGAGAGCGAAGGAAAATGGCGATCCCTTTTTGAGAACATGCTCGAAGGGTTTGCCTACTGCCGGATGATGTACGATGATCAGGGCAGGCCCGTCGACTGGGTATACCTCGATGTGAACAAGGCATTCGAACGCCTCACCGGATTAAAGGAAACAACCGGCAAGCGGGTACTGGAAGTGTTGCCGGATGTCAGAACCCTGAATCCCGAGCTGTTCGAAACCTATGGAAGAGTTGCTTCAACCGGGACACCCGCGAGCTTCGAGATCGATTTCAAACCCCTGAAGATGTGGCTGAATGTCTCGGTCTTCAGCCCGCAACACGGCTATTTTGTTGCAGTTTTTGAGGATATCACCGAACGCAGGCGGGCTGAAGAGGCCCTGCAACAGGCAAATGCCAAGCTGAACCTCCTGTCAAGTATCACCAGGCATGATATCAATAACCAGCTCTTCTCCCTTAAGGCGAATCTTGAACTCTCCAAGGAACATCTCGGGGATACTGCAAAGATCTCGGAATACATCATCAGGGAAGAGCGGGCTGCAAACGCTATCGAACGCCAGATTGTCTTTACGAAGGAGTACCAGGACCTGGGAGTGAAAGCACCCTCATGGCAGAAGGTGGAAGCGGGGATTCACAACGCCCTGGCCGGACTCCCTATGCGGGATGTCCGGATTATTGAGGATATCAGCGGACTCGAGGTTTTTGCCGATCCCCTGTTTGAGCGGGTATTCTATAACCTGATCGATAATGCGCTCCGTTATGGCGGTACGGCCATGACGACGATAGGGATCGGCTCACAGGAATCCGATAATGGTCTGACACTCTTCGTGGAAAATGACGGGTCGGCAATTCCGGCAGAGGACAAAAAACGGCTCTTCAAACGCGGGTTCGGGCATAATACCGGTCTAGGTCTCTTCCTGTCCCGGGAGATCCTGGCGATAACGGGAATCACGATTAACGAAACCAGTGAACCCGGCAAAGGGGCACGGTTTGAGATCTTCGTACCGAAAGGAGCATACCGGATGCCAGTGTAGTCGCAGGTGCAAGACCTCTGTGGCACCGGGGGGGCGTCAGGAAAACATCACGGGTAAAAGACCCTGAAACAGAATGGAAATTGCCAAAAACTGCATTATCGGTTAAGTTTCGTAAATCATCTCTCTTCTCGAATAACAGATCCGGTTTACCATATTCATGGAGAATGCGAACGCGTTCCGGGTAATCGTGATGGCCCCCATAAAGTCATTGTGGCACTGCAATCGAATTGCGTTCGATACATACTGATAACCAGCAGGACGTATAAGTGGACCGTGCTCCTGAGAGAAGAGAGAATCTGTCTTCACCGGTTGTCTTTCGCTGAACGCCCGGGGATAACTATAATATCCGGCGAATCTATCTCGAAACATAAGATGCTGTTTCGTATGCTGTGGGCAGGGAAATACCGGTGGACGTCTTGAAGACAGACCTGCCTTCTGGTGAAGCACCCTCAACGCATTTTTACCGCGTTCTGAGCATTATCTGTGCCCTGATGGCTGCCCTGATCGGGACTCTCGGCCTCGTGGGATTGTTCCTGGGGATTCCCGTACTCACCAGCGTATTGCCGGGACTGAAGGGAATCGCGTTCAGTGCTTCCCTTTTCTGGATCCTGCTCGGGCTGATCCTTGCCGGCATTGTCTATCGTCTCCCTGAAAGGATGACACGATACATGATAGCATTCATCATTTTTCTGGTTGTTGTGCTTTCAACCATCGAACTTCCGATAAATATCACGGGTGGCCATTTCGTGGTGGAGACATTCCTCGTCAAGGCTGGTAATGCCATTTTCCCCCTTACGTCAACACCCATTTCCCCTCTCGCCGTTCTTCTCACTTTGATCTCCGCGCTTGCGATCTTTCTGTTGCTGCTCTTTTCCCGTGTCCCGAAATATGCCCGGACAATCCGGAATGTCGCTTGTACCCTCGGTATCGTTATTACGCTTTTTAGTTTCACGATCCTGCTCAGCTATTTCTACGGGAACCCGTTTCTCTACGGAACGGTTCTCATCCCTATTGCGCTTACCTCTGCGCTTGCTGCCTTTTTTCTGGGCACCGGTATCGTACTTGCTGCAGGCCCGGATGCATATCCGCTATCGTTCGTGACCGGCAGTTCCATCAGGGCCCGTTTGCTCCGGATCTTCCTGCCCCTGGTAATCGCGATCCTTTTTGTCCAGAATTACCTTGAACGCGCGATCTTTGTCTCGACGGGCTGGGAAGACACCATTTTTGTGAGTTCGCTTCTCGTTCTGGCTGCAATTGTTTCCGCCTATCTCGTTGGGAAGGCATCGAAGGTCTTCTCCCGGAACCTTGAATATGAGCAGCAGCAGCGGAATGCTGCTGAAGTCGGTCTTGCAGCCGCCCGGAAGCAGTACCAGGAGCTGTTCGATAACGTGAATATCGGCCTCCTTCGTACAACCCCCGGGCCAAATGGAAAAATCATCGAGGCGAACCCGGCGACAATCAGGATTTACGAAGCAGACAGCAGGGAACAGCTTCTTGCAGTTAACCCGAACGATCTCTATTTCGACCCGGACCAGCGCCGCAAAATAAGCGATGAGGTTGTGGAAAAAGGATTAATCACTGGTATGGATGTCAGGTACAAAACCCTCAAAGGGAGGCCGATCTGGTGTCGTGTCACGGCAACCCGGAAGATCTCCGAAAATGGTGAGGTTTTTTTCGACAACACGATCGATGATATCACGGAAAGGAGACGAGTAGGGGAGGCCCTTGTCGAGAGCGAACGCAGGTACCGGAACCTGTACCAGTATGCCCAGGTCGGGCTCTTTGAGACGAGCCTGAAGGATGCGACGGTTGTTGCCTGCAACCGGCGGTACGCCGATCTCGCAGGGTTTGAATCAGTCGCTGCGGCGATCGGGCAGGACATCCGATCTTTGTATGTGAACCATGGGGAGCGCGACGAGGTTGCCCGAATCCTGCGGGAGACCGGGCAGATCGATGATCGTACTGTCAAGCTCAGGAACAAGAAAACCGGCAGGATTTTCTGGGGCCAGTTCTCCGCCCGGCTCAATTACGACCGGGACGTGGCTGAGGGCACGATCATCGATATCACTGCACAGAAGGAGGCGCTGGAATTGCTCTGGGAGAGCGAAGAGCAGTACCGCTCAACGCTCGAGAATATGCAGGACGCCTATTTCCGTGCCGACGGTGCGGGGATTATCACCCGGGCCAATCCTGCTGCAGCGGTGATGTACGGTTACCCGTCTGCTGAAGAGATGGTGGGGATTCCGGCCTCGTCGTTGTACGTGAGCAGGGAAGATCGCGACGAGGTCTTCCGGCACCTGGATAAAACGGGGAGGGTCGCCGATTATCCCGGCCAGGGAAAACGCAGAGACGGGTCCCTCTTCTGGGTCTCCCTCAATGTCCGCGTCACGTTCGATGCTGCGGGAAAGGTCGTGTTCAGCGAGGGCTTTGTCCGGGACACTACCGAACGAAAACGGGCAGAATCCCTCATCAGGGAAATCAATGACATCCTGAACCAGGCCCAGATGCTTGCCCATGTCGGGAGCTGGCAGTTCGATCTGGTGAAAAACCATATCGTATGGTCGGACGAGACCTACCGGATCTTCGGCTACGAGCCCGGGAAATTTGACCTGACGCTGGAAAACATCCGAAAGGCGATGCATCCTGACGACATTGAGAAGCATGACCAAATCATTGCCGATGCGATTGCTACCGGCCATTACCAACCCGAAGAGTACCGACTGATACGCCCGGATTATTCAGTCCGCATTATATCCGGTGACGGGAAAACGATTTCTGATACTTCCGGAAAAGTTGTGCATCTTGTCGGGGTTATCCAGGATATTACCGAACGCAAACAGGCTGAAAACCAGCGCGAAGTGCTCATCAAAGAACTCGAAGACAAGAATGCTGCTCTCGAACGGTTCACCTACACAATCTCACATGACCTCAAAAGCCCGCTCATCACTATCCGCGGGTTTGCGGGACTCATCGAAGCAGATGTCCAGAAGAACGATCCTGTTCAGCTGCAGAAGGACATCGAGCGGATAACGACAGCGGCAGATACGATGCAGGAACTCCTCGCCGATCTTCTCGAGCTTTCCCGCATAGGGCGGGTTGTAAAACCCCCCGAAGTCATCCCGTTCGGCTTGGTTGTGCGTGAATCGGTGGAACTTCTTGCCGGCCCACTCAGCGAACGGGGTGTCAGGGTCGAGGTCGCGCCCGATCTCCCGAACGTCTTTGTCGACCGTGCCCGGATCCGCCAGGTTATGAGCAACCTGATCGAGAATGCCATCAAGTTCTCCGGGGATCGGCCTGATCCTATTATACGGATCGGGGTGGACTTCCCGGAAGGTCCACCGGTCTTTTTCGTACAGGACAACGGTATCGGCCTCGAATCCCGGTATCTCGAACGCATCTTCAACCTGTTCGAGAAGCTGGATGTGTCTGTACCTGGTACCGGGATAGGTCTGACTACCATACGCAGGATCATCGAAGTGCACGGGGGCAGGATATGGGCGGAATCGGAAGGTATCGGGAAGGGAACGACGTTCCGGTTCACACTGCCTTCTGTTCCTGAAAAAAGAGATGATGACTTGTGAAAAAACAGCCTGCTGAAAAAATCCCTTCCGAAAAGAAACCGACAATACAGGCTGGTCCGAGAAAAATTCAGAAACGACCCGTGGCTCCAGGAGGTTTGGAAACGGTCCAGGGCTGGGAGCAGGTTTTCCGATTGATGGGAACTTCTGCGATTATCCTTGCACCCGATTTTGGGATTCTTTCAGCAAATGATGCTGCCTGCCGGTTGACCGGAAGAACGGAACAGGAACTCAGGGGAACGAAGTGCTGGGAGATCTTTCATCGAAATGCAAGTACAAGCCCTCCCCGGGGTTGCCCGATGGCGCACCTTCTCGCTTCCGGAAGACATGAGACCGCTGAGATGGAGGTTGCGATCAATAATGGTGTCTTTCTCGTCTCCTGCACCCCCTGCTTTGATGCTCACGGGGCCCTCACCTCTATCATCCATATTGCTACGGATGTCACGAACCGCAAGCGCGCTGAGCTGGCGCTTCGCGAGAGCGAAGACCGCTTCCGGGAACTGTACGAGAATAATCCGCGTGCGGTCTTCACTTGGCAGCACCGTGACGAGGATTTTATCCTCGTCGATTGCAACCGGGCTGCGGAGGTCGCCACGAAGGGCCGATCCATTGAATATCTCGGGAAAAAGGCCTCGGAACTGTACGCTCACCGTCCTGAACTCATGAAGGAGATTGGCCAGTGTATGTCAGGGAGAGGCGTCGTTACGAAAGAGCTGGTTTCGGAGCACTTCCTTCCCGGCAGGACTATCCATACAACCGCGGCATTCGTACCTCCAGACCTGGTAATGGTCCATATGGAGGACGTCACTGAGCGGAAGCGGGCAGAACAGGATCAGCTCCGGCAAAACCAGACACTCATGATGATAAACCAGCTGGCCCTAGATTTCGCATCCCTGTCCGGTAGCCAATCCGTCCCGGAACTGGCAATTAAAAACCTCATGAAAATGTCCGGTGCGGTGCTGACCACCTTCTCCCTGTACGATCCTGCTGAACGGACACTCACTGTCACAAATATCGAGATCAAACCGGGAATGCTCGAAAAAGTAGTTCGGCTGATGGGAAAACGGCCTTCCGATTTGAAAATTCCGGTCAGTGATGAAACGTACCAGATGATTGTCAACCATGTAGTTGGTACGAGAAAGACACTGACAGAACTGAGTTTTGGGGAGATCCCCCCCTTGCTGAGCGCAGGCATCCAGAAAATAACAGGTATTGATCGTTTCGTTGCAATCGCGTATGTTATCGAAGGAGAGCTGTACGGTACTTCGGTACTGGCAATGAAACGCACCCAGCCGGATCTTTCAGCCGAACTTCTGGAATCCTATGCTTATATTGTTGCAGTGTCGCTCCGCAGGTATCGCGCAGAGGCAAAACTTATCGAGAGCGAGAAAAAGTACCGGACCCTGGTGGAATCTGCCGATACCGGGATCATCTATCAGAGCGCTAATGGAGAGATCCTGACCTGGAACCCGGCGGCAGAACGGATATTTGGCATTCCGTCAGATGAGGTGGTGGGACATAGCTCGGCCGGTCGGATGTGGGATGCTATCAGAGAAGACGGTTCACCATTCCCCGTATCGGATCACCCTTCCACAGTCACACTCTCAACAGGAATGCCCGTCAGAAACGCTGTTATGGGTGTAACCAGCACAACGGGTACGTTCTCCTGGATCACCATCAATACCACCCCCGTGTTCCGGGATAAGGAAGCAAAACCTTACGCGGCCGTCATTACGTTTCAGGATATTACAACCCGCAAGCTGGCTGAAGAACGCATCCGCAATAGTGAGGAAAAATATCGTGAACTCTATCATAATGCGGCCATAGGTATTTTCCACTCTACCTTTGATGGAAAGTTTATCGATGTAAACCCGGCTCTTGCAAGGATGCTTGGATATAATTCTCCGGAAGAGGCTGTTACATCCATTACCAGCATCGCCAGTGAGGTTTATGCTGAGCCCCCACGGTACGATGCGGTTACCACCGCCCTGCTTGGAACCGGGGGGATTGCCAAAGTCGAGAACCTCTACCGTCGCAGGGACGGTTCTCCATGGTATGGAATGCTGCATGTTCGCATTGTGCATGATCAGGAGGGCAGGTCCGACTATTACGAAGGATTTGTTGAGGATATCACCGAGAGGAAACGTGCAGAACAGGCGCTCACGGAGAGTGAACAACGCTACCGGAACATCCTTTCCAATACCCGGACCGGTTATTTCCAGATTGACACTCAGGGTAGGTTCACCAATGTAAACCAGGCCTGGCTCCGCATGCACGGGTATTCCCATGAGACGGAAGTGCTGGGAAAACATTTCTCGATGACCCAAGTAGATGAAGACCAGCAGGCAGCCGGGGTCACAGTGGAAGATCTCCTCCGGGGAGAAAATGTCCTGACCGGTGAATTCTCCCGGAAGATGAAGGACGGATCTACCGGCTATCACACTTTCTCTGCAGTCCCAGTCGTCCGCAATGGATCCATTGTTGGACTGGAAGGTTTTCTCATCGATGTCACGGCACGGAGGCGGGCAGAAGATGCCCTGAAAGAGAGCGAGGAAAAATACCGGCGTCTCTTCTCCCGTATGGCTGAGGGGAGCGCACTGCACGAGATGGTTGATGATGCTTCCGGTGCGCCAGTCGATTATCGTATCCTTGATGTGAACCCGGCTTTTGAACAGATCATAGGATTGATGCGGGACGACGTGGTCGGGAAAACCAGCAGAGAGGCATACCATGTTGACAGCCCCCCGTTCTTCGATACTTACGCACGGGTTGTGGCCACAGGTCAGCCGGAAGAATTTGAAGTTTTTTTCGAACCGATGAAAAAGCATTTCGCTGTTTCTGTCTATTCACCCGGAAAAGGGAGATTTGCCACAATATTTGAGGATATCACCGAGCGCAAACAATCTGAAGAACTGAGGGACAGGCTCATCCGCAATCTGGCCCGGAAGAATGCAGAACTCGATCGCTTTACCTTCACGGTATCCCATGACCTGAAAAGCCCGCTCATTGCCCTGCAGGCGTACCTCTCCCTTCTTGAGGAGGATCTGAAATCGGGTGACACCGGGCAGGTCAAGATTGACATTAACCGTATCGTGCAATCCGCTGATAAACTGGAGAACCTCATCACCACCCTTCTGTCACTCTCAAGGAGCGGCAGGACTGTCGATTCACCTGTTGCGCTCTCTTTTACCGGGATCGCCCGGGAAGCGGCCGGTATTCTTGATCCGGTGATAAGGGATCGCGGTGTTACCCTCACGATCCCTGAAGCAATGCCCACGGTATTCGGGGACCGACAGCGACTCGTGCAGGTCATGACCAACCTGCTGGACAATGCTTTCAAATTCATGGGGAACCAGAAAATGCCCCGCGTGGAAGTGGGTTTCCGCTATGATACGGGATTTCCCGTCTTCTTTGTTTCTGACAATGGGACGGGAATTAAGGAAGACGACCTGCCCAAAGTGTTCGGCCTCTACGAACGATTCAATCCGGAGGTTCCCGGCGCGGGTATCGGTCTCGCGACCGTGAAACGTATTATCGAAGCTCACGGGGGCCGGATCTGGGCGGAATCGGGTGGCCCCGGGAAGGGAACCACCATCACTTTCACCCTTCCCCCGGCCGGGAAACCCGGCACCGATAAGGATAAGAGCGGATAGATAAAAGAGAGGTTATTATGGCTGAACTTACGGGGGAACCCCTGCATATCCTGCTCGTCGAGGATAACGAGGCCCATGCAGAGCTGGTGATCAGGGGAATGCGTGACCAGCAGGTTGCAAACCTGATTCACCATGTCCTGGACGGGGAACAGGCGCTTGACTACCTCTTCTCCCGCGGTAAGTATACCGATACTTCGAAAAACCCCCGGCCGAACCTGATCCTGCTCGATCTACGCCTTCCCCGGGTCGATGGGCTCGAAGTCCTCAAGACCATCAAGACGACGCAGGAACTCCTCCGGATCCCTGTGGTGGTCCTCACCTCCTCCGATGCAGAAACCGATATCGCCCGGTCTTATGATTACTATGCGAACAGCTATGTGGTCAAGCCTCTCGACTTCAAGACTTTCACCAGGCTCATGAAGGACCTCGGCTTCTACTGGCTCGGCTGGAATGCAAAACCACTCGGGGACTGAAAACCTGTGCCTGAAGAGAGGAATGACCCCGTGGGATCCGGGGCCCGGACCAGTATGTACCATATCCTTATTCTTGAAGACGACAGGACCCACCAGGAACTTTCTCTCCGCACTTTCAGGAGTTATCCCGAACAGTTCCGGATATCCGTTGCAGGGTCCATCCGGGAAGCCCGGGAGAAAATCGGGAGCGATCCCCCTCAACTAATCATCTCTGACTGGATTCTACCCGATGGGAAGGGACTCGAAATCCTGCCTCGCAGCGACGGGAAGGTAACAATCCCCCTTATCATCATGACGAGTTACGGTGACGAACACCTCGCCGTTGAGATCATGAAGTCAGGGGCGATTGACTATGTTGTCAAATCCGCAACCATGTTCCGGGACCTGCCCCATATCAGCCTGAGGGCCCTCCGTGACTGGGAAAACATTAACGAACGGCGGCGGGCTGAGGAAGCGGCTCAGGAATCGCAGAAACGTCTTGGAGATATCCTCAGTTTCCTGCCCGACGCGGTGCTCGCAATCGATACTGACGGACGGGTCATCGCATGGAACGGGGCGATGGAACAGCTGACCGGTATTAAAGCTGAAGATATTATCGGCAAAGGCGATTATGCTCACAGCCTCCCCTTTTACGGGGAACGCCGGCCGATCCTTGTCGACCTTGTCCTGAGCGATAATCCGGATATTGAGAAAAAATATCCGGCACTCCACAAGGAAGAAAAACAGATAACCTCTGAAGTTTTTGTCCCGGGCCTCTCGGGAGGAAAAGACAAATACCTCTGGGGAACCGCATCCCCCCTTCTTGATGCCGCTGGTAACCGTATTGGTGCAATAGAAGTGGTCCGCGACATCACCGAGCGAAAAGTCAACGAAAACCTGCTGCTTCAGCGTGAGGCAACCCTTGCGGCGCTCCTGAATGCACCTTCTGATACAATAGCTCTTCTTGACAGCAGGGGAATAATTCTCGACATCAACGAAGAGGGTGCGAAACGTCTTGGAGGCTCGGTCAAGGAAATAACCGGCAGATGTGCCTATGATCTCCTGCCGCCGGATGTTGCTGCGCAGAGACAAGTGTATATTGAGCGGGTTTTCAGGATTGGAGAACCTACCCAATTCGATGACATCCGATCCGGCCGGCATCTCCATAATGAGATATTCCCGATTTTTAACCTTGATCGTACGGCAGTAGACCGGATTGCGATATTTGCGAGGGATACCACCGACCAGAAAAAGGCCGAAATCGCCACTCAGGAGAGCGAGAAGAAGTATCGCTTCCTTGTTGATAACGTAAAGGATGTCATCTGGCAGGCGACACCCGACCTGGTCTTTACCTATGTCAGCCCTGTTGCGGAAGCCCTGATTGGTTTCCCCCCGGCGGAACTGGTCGGAAGATCCCTCTTTAGCCTGTTGACGGAATCCTCATGCAGGTATGTCCGGGAGAGGCTCAGGGAACGCAAGGACGAATATATTCATGGCAGCCGGGAATTTTCTGGAATCTTTGAGACAGAGATGATTAAAAAGGACGGGAGCGCCTCCTGGTTCGAGGTCAGCGCCAACCCGATCTTTGATCCTGACGGGAATATCGCGGGGTTCCAGGGAATCAGCCGCGATATCACCGATCGGAAACAGGCAGAAGAGAAGCTCGTTGAAAGCGAGGAGAAGTTCCGGACCATGGTTGAGGCGTCCCCGGATATCATCTGGGAGATAGACCCGTCGGGAAATTTCACGTACTTAAGCAAGCGGTGTGAGTCGATCCTCGGATACTTGCAGGAAGATCTTATCGGAAAATCATTTCTCTCTCTTATTCCGCCGGAATCCGGTCAGGTAATTAGAGCCATGTTCCTCGAACATATTCGAAAAAAAACATCCTTTGCTACACTCGATGTTGCTGTCACTCGCAACAATGGGCTGAACTGCGTTTTGGAAATCCGCTCCGTTCCTATACTCGGGTCCGATGGCACCATCATCGGGTTCCGAGGAATTGCGCGAGATATCACCGACAGAAAACAAGCGGAAGAAGAGCTTCTGGCAACCCGTGAATGGCTCGGGATCGCCCTCCGTGCTGCGAACGCAGGGACATGGGGCTGGAATTTTCCAACCGGGAAGCTGACATGGTCACCGGAGCTTTACGAGCTCTTCGGTATGGATTCAGGTGTCCCTGCATCGTTTGAAACATGGCTTGCTGTTCTCCTTCCCGATGACCGCGAACCTGCGATGATGAAAATCAACGAGTCAGTTGAAAACCATACCCCTCTCTGGAATGAGTACAGAATCATTTTGCCTGATGGCCGGATCCGCTGGATTGGGGCCGCCGGAAGCACTGTGTACGATGATGCCGGTAGACCGGTAAGCATGAGTGGGGTTTGTATAGATATCACCGACCGGAAAGAGGCCGAAGAGCTCCGCAAAGCCTATGAAACACGCCTCGACTCCGCGATGGAAATCGGCAGCCTCGCATGGTGGGAGATGGACCTTCCTGATGGAACCGTCCGGTTCGACAACCGCAAGGCGACTCTCCTCGGGTACTCCCCGGAGAGGTTCCGGCACTACACGGATTTTACCGTTCTCCTCCACCCGGAAGATTACGAACCGGCCATGCAGGCAATGAGGGACCATCTCGCCGGCAGTGAAGTTACGTATCATGCGGACTACCGTATTCTGGGTGCCGACGGAAAGTACCGCTGGTTCCAGGATATCGGTGGCATAACCAGCACGTATCCTGACGGGAAACCATCCGCTGTTACTGGAATCGTCATGGACATCTCTGCCCGTAAAAGTGCCGAGAGCGCTCTTGAAGAGAGCGAACGGAAATTCCGGACCGTTGCGGATTATACTTATGACTGGGAATACTGGACCGATCCGAATGGAAACTATCTTTATGTCTCCCCTTCCTGCGAACGTATCACCGGGTATAGCGCGGATCTGTTTTACCGGGATCCAGCTCTTCTGGAGAAAATCATCCACCCTGACGATCTGCAGGTATTCCATGACCATACCTCTGCCCTGCAGAAAACGACCCATACGGGGGATTTTCTGGAATTCCGTATCATTAAAAAAGACGGAAAAACCATCTGGCTGGGGCATTTCTGCCGCGGAATCCAAACTCCGGAAGGGTGCTATCTCGGCCGTCGGGGAAGCAACCGGGATATTACCGAACGAAAACTGGCGGAGGAGAAACTCCGCGAAAGCGAAGCGAATTACCGTTTCCTCGTTGATAATGTCAAGGATATCATCTGGCTGATGAGCCCGGACCTCACCTTCACCTACCTGAGTCCGGCCGCAGAAAAACTGACAGGCTACACCCCTTCCGAGCTCGTCGGGCATTCACTCTTTGACATTCTCACGGAAACTTCTGCTCCGATCATACGCGGAAGGCTCCGAAAGCGGATGGAAGAATTAGCCAGCGGCGTCCGGGATCTTTCCACGGTATTTGAAGCCGAAATAATGCGGAAAGATGGAACTATCTGCTGGCTGGAAGTCAGTTCTGACGCAGTTATCAATCCTGACGGGACTTTGATCGGTTTCCAGGGAATCAGCCGCGATATCACGGAACGGAAGAAGGCAGAAGAGAAAATCCGCGAAAGCGAGGAGAAGTTCCGGGATATCTTCAACAACGTCAATGACGCGGTCCAGATCCACGAAATCGATGAGCATGGCTTCCCAGGGAGGCTTGTTGAAGTCAATGATGTTGCCTGCCGGATGTTCGGGTATACCCGGGAGGAGATGCTCACAAAGATCCCGCTCGAGTTTGCATCGGAGGAGCACAACCGGCCACTTGACCAGATCATCGGCGAACTAAAGACCGCCGGCCATGCGACATTCGAGACCTGCTACCGGAGAAAGGACGGGATGGTCGTCCCGGTGGAGATCAATGCCCATGTCGCCACGCTCCTGGCAAAAGAGGTTGTAGTATCGGTAGTCCGTGATATTACGGAACGAAAACGGGCAGAGCAGGTGATGAGCCTGACCAACCGGATCTACCAGATCGCAAACAAGGCCGGTTCCCTTCAGGACATGCTCAGCAGGTATGTTGAGGAATTCCAGAAGTTCTCCGGGTGCGAGGCCGTCGGGATCCGGCTCCTTGACGAGGAGGGAAATATCCCCTACCAGGCATACTCAGGATTTCCGGCAACATTTTACGAGAAAGAGACCCCCCTCAGCATAAAAACCGACGAATGCATGTGCATTTACGTGATCAACGGAACAATCGGACCTGAACTGCCGGTTGCTACCCCGGGGGGATCTTTTTACTGCAACACCACCAGCAGGTTCCTTGCCACGGTCTCCGAGGAAGATAAAGGACGTACCCGCAATGTCTGCAACCAGATGGGATACGAATCGGTAGCCCTCATCCCCATTCGTACACCCCGGGGGATCATGGGGCTCGTCCAGTTTAACGATCACCGCGAGGACATGGTCCCCCTTAAGATGGTCCAGGTCATGGAGGATGTCGCCCGGTCGCTCTGGGAGACGATCCGGCGTATGCAGGCGGAGGAACGGGTGCTGCAGAGCGAGATCCGTTTCCGCGCCATCATCCAGAACTCTTCGGACATTATCCGTATCCTTGACCGTGAAGGCAGGATTCAGTATGAATCTCCCTCCGCGGAACGGATCCTGGGATATCCCGCCGGCTCCCTGATCGGCAGAGATCCCCTTGAATTTATTCACCCGGAAGATCTTGACCGGGTGAAACAGGATTTCAGGCAGGTCATCGACAAGGCAAATGCCGGCATACCGACAGAATTCCGGATCCTTAACGCTCATGGGGAATATCTCTGGGTCGATTCTATCGTGACCAACCTCCTTGATGTCCCTGGCGTGAACGGGTTCGTTGTTACCACGAGACCAATCCAGCAGCGGAAGCAGGCCGAACAGGAGCTGATGGAGAACCAAAGACGGCTTGCTACGGCAATGGATATTGCCGATCTTGTGAACTGGGAGTATGACGCTGCCTCCGGGATGTTCACGTTCAATGACCGATTCTATGCTCTCTACGGGACAACCGCGGAACGGGAGGGCGGGAACCTGATGTCCGCTGAGACCTATATGCAGGAATTCGTCTACCCGGCTGATCGTCCGGCAGTCCTTGCGTCCATCCAGAAGATCCTTACAACAACGGATCCGGGATATTCTGCCCAGATGGAACACCGCATCACACCCCGGGACGGCGGTATCCGGACCATTATTGCCCGCTTTGCTCCTGTTTTTGGACCGGACGGAACAGTAATCCGGACCTATGGTGCAAACCAGGACATCACCAATTTCAAGCTCATGGAGTCCGAAATCCGCTCTCTGAACAAGTCCCTTGAACAGCGGGTAAGTGACCGTACAGCGGATCTCTTACAGGCAAATAAAGCGCTGGAAGCTGAGATTTCCCAACGGCAGGAGGCGGAAAAGAAACTCCAGGCATCGTATGATGAGAAAGTGATGCTTTTAAAGGAGATCCACCACCGCGTCAAGAACAATCTCCAGATCGTTGCCAGCCTCCTGAACCTCCAGTCGCGGTATATCACGGACGCCCAGACCCTTGCCGCCATTCGTGAGAGCCAGAACCGCGTCAAGGCGATGGCACTCGTCCATGAACGTCTTTACCGGACGGAGGATATCTCCCATATCAGTCTCCATGATTACATCAGGTTCCTTGGGACGGGTCTCTTCCAGTTCTATGATGCAAAGCGGCGGGGTATCAGCTTCACCCTGGACATCGAGGATATCAACGTCGATACCGATACTGCTATTCCTCTCGGTCTTATCCTCAACGAGCTGATCTCGAACTCTCTCAAGTACGCCTTCCCGGATGAGAGAAGCGGTGATATTGCCATCAGCGTGAAAAGAGATGACCGGGGTCTTACCGTCGAATTCCACGATACCGGAATCGGAATTCCCGTCGACCTTGACTGGAAAAATACCCAGTCACTGGGGCTCCGGCTGGTTACCACCCTGGTAGAACAGCTGGACGGGAACGTGGACCTGGACCGGCAGGATGGTACACGGTTCACGATGATCCTGCAGGAAAAGGAACAGCGGGGTCATCCATGAATCTTCCTGCAGCCCCTTCACTGCGGCTGTCAGAAAACGGCTGGAGAGCCACCATTCTTACCCTTTCCGCAGCAGTCCTCATCCTCACTGTCTGGTGCCTGGCAAACGGCATCACCACCGTCTTCATGCACCTCTATTATTTCCCCATCGTCCTGCTCGCCTACCGTTACCGCTGGAGGGGGTTCGGTTTTGCCGCCCTCCTGACCCTGGCGTATCTGGCCCTCTCGCTCTTTTTCAGTGCGGGCCAGCCGGAGGTTATCGCTGGTGCTTTATACCGCTCCCTTGCTTTTGTTGGCATCGCAGGAGTCATTGCCTGGCTCTCCTACCGTCTCGGTGTCATGGAGGACAGCCTTCAGACGGCGGGTGAACTCCGGGAACGCTATATCAGCCTGGCACCGGCAATTATTCTCGCCCTCGATCGCGAGGGCAGAGTTACCCGGCTCAATGAAAAAGGATGCTCAATTCTCGGCTGGTCCCCCCGCGATGTTGAAGGAAAACCCTGGGTCGACATCTTCATTCCCCCAGATGATCGGAGAAACGTCCGGACCCTGTTTGAGCAGATTATCCATGGAGAGATTGGAGGCAATGATGTCGTTGAAACGAATATCCTCAGGGCCGATGGTTCGGTCCGTGTCATCCGCTGGCATAACACCCTTATCAGGGGCTCAGACGGCTCGATCACCGGCACACTGAGCTATGGTGAAGATATCACCGAAGACAAACGCGTTCGGGACAATCTGCGGAAACTCCAGCAGTTCCAGGAGAGTGTCATAACCAATGCCAATGTCTGGATATCGGTGCTTGCACCGGATGGGACGATCCTTGTCTGGAACGATGCCGCAGAATCCATCAGTGGTTATAAAAAAGATGAGGTCGTCGGGAAGAACACGGTCTGGAAGCAACTTTACCCTGACAAGAATGTCCGCAGGAAAATTACCGGCGATATTCAGCGGATCATCGGGCGGGATCAGTTTCTTGAGAACTTCGAGACGGAGATTTATTGTGCAGACGGGTCTGTGAAGACGATCGTCTGGAATACCCGGGGACTAAGGGACCGGGATGGTGCTATCACCAGTTACATTGCGATCGGCCGCGATATATCCGTGCAGAAAGCGGCTGAGATGCGGGCCGCGGAAAGTGCCAGGTTCCTGGGGACGATGATCGACGCGCTCCCCATCCCCATCTTTTTCAAGGATACAGAGGGGAAATTCCTGGGCTGCAACCCCCCGTTTGAAGAATTTACCGGGACGAAACAGGACCAGCTTGTCGGAAAGACTGCCTACGATGTCGCGCCAAAGGATCTTGCCGATGGGTACACGGAAGGGGACCGGCAGGTCCTGGAAAACACCGCTCCCCTGCATTATGAGACACAGGTGCAGTATACAAATGGAATCCGCCATGATGTCATCCTTTACAAGGCCCCGTTCTTCAACAAGGATGGATCTCCCGGCGGTCTGATAGGGGCCTATCTCGATATTACTGAACGCAAGCAGGTAGAGAAGGATTTGATCTTCAAAAATGCCCTCTTCTCCGCAGAGAACGAAGTCTCACTCGATGGTATCCTCATCGTGGACGAGCACCAGCAGATCCTCCTGACAAATCACCGCTTCCTCGAGATGTGGGATCTGCCACCGGCAATGGCGGCCGGTGGGACAGATGCGCCTGTGCTCGATCACGTGTTGACAAAGATTGCGGACCGGGAGGCATTCCTGCAGAAAGTCCAGGATCTGTATGAGCACCCAGATCGAAAAAGCCGTGACGAGATTGTTCTTACGGACGGGAGGATCTTTGATCGCTACTCGGCTCCGGTCGTTGGCTCCGATGCGCATTATTACGGCCGCATCTGGTACTTCAGGGACATTACGGATACCCGGGTGGCAGAGGAAGCCATCCGGCAAGCCAGCAGGGAATGGCAGACCACGTTCAACGCGATCAACGACGTTGTCTTTCTCCTTGATGGAGAGGGAACGATTGTACGCCATAACCGTGCTTTTGAGCTCTTCACCGGCAAGACCGCCCGGGAAATTGAAGGAAAGCATTGTCATGAGATCCTGCATGGGACTGCTTATCCCCGTGTGGGCTGCCCGAACGTGGAAGCGCGAAAAAGCAGGCACCGTGAGAGTATCGAGCTGATGATACATGACCGGTGGTATGTAGCCACGGTGGATCCTATCATCGCGGAAGACGACAGCGTCTCCGGAGCAGTTCACCTGATCATTGATATTACCGAACGGAAACGGGCGGAAGAACGTCTCAGGGAGAGCGAGAAGAAATTCCATGATATTTTCGATAATATCAATGATGCGATTGAGTTACACGTTTTTCAGCCCAATGGCCTTCCCGGAAGGTACCTCGATGTAAATGATGTAGGGTGCCGGATGCTGAATTATACCCGCACTGAACTCCTTACGATCAGCCCGCTTGATATTGTAACCGATTACCATAATCCTCCTCTTGACGAGATCGCGATCGAACTCAATACAAAAGGAAGTTCGAGGTTCGAGACGGGACACCGGAGGAAGGACGGCACGATCGTACCGGTCGAGGTCAATGCCCACGTCACCCATCTCCAGGATCAGGATGTGGTAGTGGCAGTAGTCCGCGATATTACCGAACGGAAGCAGGCGGAAGAAGAGATAAAACGGTCAGTTGAGCGGTTCAGGGTGGTCATGGACAGCATCGATGCGCTTGTCTATGTCGTGGACATGCAGACCTATGAACTGTTGTTTATCAATAAATACGGCAGGGATATGTGGGGCAAGGAGATTGAAGGAAAGGTCTGCTGGCAGACAATCCAGTCCGGCCAGGATGGACCCTGTCCGTTCTGCACCAATGCCCGGCTCGTTGACGATAAGGGAAACCCGACCGGTATCTACAACTGGGAATTCCGGAACACCATAAACGGACGGTGGTTTGACTGCCGCGATCTGGCAATCCGCTGGCTTGACGGGCGCCTTGTGAGACTCGAGATTGCAACCGATATAACCGGTCGTAAACAGACCGAGGCAGATCTCCGTGAGTCCCGTCAGCTTCTTGAAGGAGTGCTGGATACTATCCCCGTGCGGGTTTTCTGGAAAGACACAAACCTCATTTTTCTGGGTTGCAATACCGCTTTTGCGAACGATGCCGGATTCGAACGATCGGAGGATATCATCGGGAAAGATGATTTTGCGATGGGGTGGCGGGACCAGGCGGAAAACTACCGGAGCGATGACCAGGCTGTGATCGATTCCCGGAAATCAAAGATATTGATCGAAGAGCCCCAGACAACTCCCTCCGGGGAAACGATGTACCTGCTCACCAGCAAAGTCCCCCTCCTTGATGCACGGGGGGACGTAATCGGGGTTCTGGGAACCTATCTCGACATCACCGGACGCAAGAAGATGGAACAGGAGCTTCTTGCCTCCCGGCAGCTCTTCGCGGATATCATCAGTTTCCTTCCGGATCCAACATTTGTTATTGACCGGGATGGCAGGGTGCTGGCGTGGAACCGGGCCATCGAAGTGCTCAGCGGTGTTTCGGCAGAAGATATCATCGGGAAAGGTGATCACGAATACAGTCAGTGGATGTACGGGAAACGCCGCCCGATCCTGATCGATCTGGTGCTCCACCCGGACGAGGATGCCGGGAGGCTGGATTATTCAAATATTCACTGGGAACGCCGTTCAGTGACTGCCCAGGCCGAGATCACCCGGCCCGGCACCGAAAGAAAGGTAACCCTTTCTCTCGTTGTCTCCCCTCTCATGGATGCAGAAGGAAAGATCACTGGCGCCATAGAATCGATGCGAGATATCTCCCGCCTCAAGGAAGCCGAAGCCGAGCTGGCCTGTATTAACCGGAACCTTGAGTCAATAGTCCGGGACCGCACCCGGGCGCTTGAGGAAGAGGTTGCCCAAAGGGTAAAGGCCGAGAATGAAGTGCTGTCTGCTCTCAGCTATACACGATCGGTTATTGAGGCTAACCCCGATCTTATGGCGGTACTTGACCGGCACGGCACCATTCTCGATGTCAACGCAGCCGCTGAAGCATTGACCGGCCTTGCCCGAAATCAGCTGACCGGAACCTCGTACTTCAGCTACCTTGCTGATGACAGCAGCCGGCAGGGTTTATTCTCCCGACTTCTTGAAGAGGGACAGGTCGAGAATAATATCCAGATACGCAGGGCTGACGGGCATCTCACGCCAGTTGCGGTCAAAGCCACGGTTATTGGGGTCCAAAACGCACCCGATGCCCGTATCATTGTTGCCGGCCATGATATCACGCGCCAGAAACAGGATGAAGCCGTGATCAAGGCCTCGCTCGAGGAGAAAGTAATCCTCCTCCGCGAGATCCACCACCGGGTGAAGAACAACCTCCAGATCATCATCAGCTTAACCAACCTCCAGATGCGCCAGACGGAAGATCCCGCGGTAAAACTGCTAATGGCCGAGACGCAGAACCGGGTGCGGGCAATGTCGCTTGTCCATGAAAAGCTCTATCGTTCCGAGAGCCTCTCCCAGATCGACTTTGCCGACTACACCCGTTTCCTCGCAACCCAGCTCTTCTCCTTTTTCGGGATTGATACCCGGCGGGTACACATTGACCTTGCTCTCCGGAGAATCATGGTGGATATCAATACCGCAGTCCCTCTCGGTCTCATCATGAACGAGCTCATATCCAATGCTCTTAAGCATGCATTCCCTGGCGAGCGGCAGGGCACGATCAGCATCAGCGGGGGGTACGATGGCGATCTCATCACGCTCATTGTCAGGGATAATGGCGTCGGAATCCCGGCGGACTTCGACTGGAAGAATACAACATCGCTGGGTATGCGCCTGGTGAACAGCCTTATTGAGCAGGTTGACGGCACCCTGACGCTTGACCGTGGCACCGGAACAACCTTTACCGTTACCGTGAAGAAAGAACCCGGGAGCCGGGGCGAAGAATGAATGAATATCCCGGTTCTGCAGAACGCCTTTCCCCGTATGGGTGGTGCAGGGTCCGGATGACACAACGCCATCCCGGTACAAAAAAATTCCGGGGGATATATTTAAGCCTCCGTAAAAAAAGGCACTACTACGCAGAGAACCATGGGTCCTGTGTTATTCCATGAACCTGAGAAGAAAACTCCTGTTTGGCATCGGCATCGCGCTTATCGTCACTTTCTCTCTGGTGGCTGCGTTCTCCTACGTTTCCATGGAACAGAGCTACCGCATGTTCGAGAGACAGGAAGTGCAGCGGTCTTTAGACACTGCAATAAATTCGCTTAACGGGGACATGGAGAATACGAACGCTGTGGCCCGGGACTACGCGGTCTGGTCGGAGACCTACAACTTTGTCCAGGGGCAAAACCCGGACTGGATCGACCAGAACATGGGCGATGATTTTTACCGGCGGTTCGGGATCAATGACCTGCTGATCTTCAACCGTTCCAACCAGCTCATCTACGGGAAGGCGTTCAATCTGACATCAGATGCTGCCACGACGGTACCTGTCTCCCTCCCGGATGATACCCGGATCTTGAATTCTTTTGAAAACAACATCCATGCATCAGGCGTTTACGGACTCCTGGAGAATTCCGGGGGAATTTTCCTTGTAGCATCCCACCCAATCCTCAAGGATAATTTTATTGGCCCCGCGGCTGGAAATCTCCAGGTCGTCAAAAAGATTGACAGCAGGTACCTTGCGGGTCTTAGTGCGCGATCCGGTGTCGTCGTAAACCTCATCCCTGCTAACGAGATCGCCAGTAATCCTTCGCTTGCCGGGGGGGTGGCCGGCATCACACCGGATCTCCCTGTAGCAGTTGTCCCTGAGAGCGGCGATACCGTTGCCGGGTACACGAAGATTACCGGATTGCAGGACCCGGAGGTCTTTTATCTTAAGGTAACTGAACCCCGGACCATCTACCGTACTGGTCTTGGAACAATCGCAACGTTTCTCATAAGCCTGTTCTTTGCGGGTATGTTTATAATCGTCTTTGTGCTCCTGTTCATCGACCGCGTTGTCCTCTCCCGCCTGAATGCTGTTATCAGCTCGGTGCAGAAGAAAACCGATGGCGGCGGCCTGCCGGGTCAGGAGGGGGTGGACGAAATTGCGAGCCTGGCACAGGAAATTGATCCCGTCTTTGCCGAGCTCGGGAAGTCCCGGACTCGCTTAAAGGAGAGTGAAGAGCGCTACCGCACACTCGTGGACCAGATCCCGGATTACGTGGTCGTCCACCGGGAGGGCACCCTGCTCTATGTCAACCCGGCGGCAGCAGAACACCTTGGGTACCAGGCAGAATCCCTGATCGGCAAGCCGTTCCTCGAGTTCATAGATCCCGAATACCATGGAATCCTCGCCAGGACAATGAGCCAGCGCATGGCGGGAGAGAAGATCAACCCTTACGAGATAAAAATTGCTGCTCGTGATGGCACCTATCACTCGGTGCTGGTCCATGGCGCCCTGATCCTGTATGATGGCGCACCGGCAAGCCTTAATGTGCTGACTGACATAACGCCTCTTAAGGAAGCGGAAACGATCATCCTTGCGGCGAACCGGGAACTGGAAAACCGGGTCGCAGAACGGACCACTGCCCTGAGCAGCGCCAATGAGCAACTTACTGCAGAGATTGGGGCCCGCACCCATGCAGAGCAGGAGGTCATCCGTTCCTTACAGGAAAAGGACCTTCTTCTCCGCGAGATCCACCACCGCGTCAAGAATAACCTCCAGATCGTGGCGAGCCTGCTGAACCTCCAGTCGAGGAACATCCATGACCCGAACGTGTTGCAGTCCATCAATGACAGCCAGAGCCGGGTCCGGACCATGGCTCTCGTGCATGAACGGATCTACCGCTCCAAAAATATCGGGGCGATCAGCCTGAAGGATTACCTGAATTACCTGACCCGGCAGGTCTTCCAGTTCTATAATGTCCAGCAATACCAGATCACGGTAAGCGTGGTCATGGACGATATCCTGACCGATATCGATACCGTGACACCTCTCGGGCTTATTGTCAACGAGCTGGTATCCAACTCCCTCAAGCATGCATTTCCCGGTGGCAGGAAAGGGAAGATCTCCATCGAATGCAGTTTGCCGGAGGAGGATCTCATCAGGCTCGTCTATCACGATGACGGCGTCGGGATACCCGCCGGGTTTGACTGGAAACATACCGAATCCCTGGGGCTCAGGCTGGTGACCAGCCTTGTCGACCAGCTGAACGGGACCATTGAGAGCGTGGCAGGGGACGGGACGACCTTCATCATCGGTCTCCGCCAGAAACGGGCACGTCCTGTCTGAAGCGATAGCAGCCGTTCCAACCCGTGGGGTGAACAGATTACAGGAGCAACCAGCGCTTTTGAGTATGACACAAAAAGCCTTGTCAGGGAAATGCTCCGTCGAATACGGATTAGAATAAATTTCACGGGGCCTGTCTGACGTTTTTATAAGATACATTTATATCAATCTGGATGGTTGTTCACTATTGACAAACTGGGGGTTCAATGCCTAGTATATCGGTCTTCATAGTCGAAGATGAACTGATCGAAGCAGAAGATATCCGCCACACCCTGGAAATCCAGGGTTACTCGATCACCGGTATCGCACGGTCAGGAGAGTCCGCTCTTTCGACCCTGCGGGAGACAAGCCCGGATCTCATTCTCATGGATATTCATCTCGCCGGCACGATGGATGGTATTGATACCGCCGAGCAGATCAGGGCCCTCTACCATATCCCGGTCATCTTCCTCACGGCACATGCGGATGATACAACGCTCGGGCGGGCAAAGGTTACTGAACCGTACGGGTATATCCTCAAGCCCTTCGATGATCGCGAGCTGCACTCGGTCATCGAGATGGCATTATACAAGCACCGGATGGAACAGCAGCTGAAAGAGAATGAACGCATTATCCGCGTCCTTGCCAATGCGGTCCCAGATGCTATCATGCTGGTAGACCATAACCAGCAGATCATTGCCCTCAACGACGCGATGGCCCGGAGGATCGGCCGGGACAACAACTGGCTGAAAAGTGATGCTGCTCTCCTTTACGACTCCGCGGGTGCGTTCACGTCCATGCAGTCCCAGATGGAAAAGACCCTTCGCACACGCCAGCGCGTGCGTTTTGAGGAGAATCTCGGCGAAGAGTGGGCGGAGATCTCCCTGACCCCGGTAGGGGAACCCTTCGAAAATCATCTCCGCGTTCTCATTCAGTACCATGATATTACTGACTACAAGCGGTTTGAAGAGCAGCTGCAGAAAGAGGGAGTAACGAGGATCGAGCAGAACATGGAGCAGTTCCAGATCCTCAACGACCAGATCAGGAATCCCCTCCAGGCAATCCTGGGCTATGTCAATCTCGACTGTATCAAGTACAAGTCTCACATCATCAACCAGATCGGCATCATCGACAGTCTCGTTGACCGTCTTGACAATGGCTGGATCGAGTCCGAGAAAGTCAGGAAGTTCCTGCTTCTCCACTACCGGAGCACACCGGACATTGTCGGAGATACTTCCGGTGACCGGAAACCGGGAAGTGATCACTGATGGAGACGATCCTGATCGTTGACGACGACCCTGCCGTCCGGGAAATTTTTACCATGTTTTTGGAGAACGGGGGGTACCGGGTCCTGGCGGCAAATGGTGGACCGGAATGCCTTGAGGTGTTAAAGACCTCCCGACCCGACCTGATCCTCCTCGACCTGATGATGGAGCCCATGGACGGTTGGGAGACCCTCCTTGCAATCCGGCACAACCCTGTGACCGAACCGATCCCGGTGATGATCATCACCGGAAAACAACCGGAACCCGCCGAAATCGTCCAGTACGGGAGCATGATCGAGGATTTTATTGTCAAGCCGGTAGATTTCAGCACTATCGTCAAGTCTCTCCACCGGACCATCGAGAAGAATCATGACCTGAGCCGTGAGCTCTTCCGCAAGGTAAGGGAACAGGGAGATCCGGAGGCAGTGTACGAGTACCTCCGCCTGCTCAGGCTTGTACGGATTACCCGGCATGTCAACCGGCGGTTCAGGAACCGTCAGTGGGTTGACCGTAAGGTCTTCCGCGCACAGGAAGATCGCCTGATGGAACTGCACCGGAACCTCGGGTTTCCGGACCGCTTCCTCCAGTATGACAACGGGAATAATCATGCAGTTTCACCTGATAACCGGGAACCATAGGAACTGTTAAGAGCATGATTACGAGAACGATAACATAAGGAGTGAATGAATGGAAAAACCGGCGATTTTTATTGTTGAAGACGAAGCTATTGTTGCAAATGATCTTAAGGAAACGCTCAAAAGTCTTGGCTATACTGTCCCGGGAATTGCGAAGTCCGGGGAACTCGCTCTCGAAAAAGTAAAGGAACTCCGTCCCGACCTCGTCCTTATGGACATCCATCTCGCCGGGAAAATGGACGGGGTCGAGACCGCAGGAACCATTCATACCCTCTACGATATTCCGGTCATCTACCTCACTGCCTATGCCGATAAAGCCCTTCTTGACCGTGCAAAGATCACTGAACCCTACGGGTACGTGATCAAACCGTACGACGAACGGGAACTCCACTCTGTCATCGAAATGGCGCTCTACAAGCACCAGGTGGAACACGAGATCAAAAAACGCGATACCGTTCTCTTCGCGGTCAGTTCTGCGGTCGAATGGCTCCTCCGCGTGTCCCGGGAAGATGTTCCGGCCCCTTTTGCACCCCGCGACTTCAACCCGTCTTCTATCCGTGATATTCTCGAACCCATCGGGCTTGCCCTGGAAGCAGGTGCGATCGCGATTTTCAGGACCGGACAGGACACGGCTGAAAGTCCGTCGATAAGCCTTGTCTACGAATGGGGGTGCCCTTCATATGCTTCCTGCCTGTACAAGCCGGAACTGAAAAATGCCACCTGGGCTGCACTCGGTATCTCCCGATGGCATAACCTTCTCATGAAAGGAGAACTGATCTCATCGACTCTTTCCGAACTCCCGGAAGATGAGCGGAGGATCTTTGATCTGCTCGGTGTCAAAGCCGGTGTTATTCTCCCGGTCTTTATCAGGGACAATCTCTGGGGTTTTATCGGTTTCTTCGATCTGACCGAGCGGGTGCGGTCGCCCGACGAGGTGGAAGCCCTTCGTATCACGGCAAACCTGCTGGGGGCTGCGATGGGGTACCGTTAATGTTGCGGTACCTGACCCCGATATCTTCTGCAGAGCGTTCATTACCTCATATCTCTCTTTTACTGCCCGGCGGCTGGCAGCAAGCTCTCATTGTTCCCCCGTGCGAACACTGTTCCGGCGTTTCTGACAGAGAAGGCCTGCCATGACCCCGGCCCCGGTCATCTTTATCGTTGAAGATGAGGGGATCGTTGCCAATGATATCCGGGAGACCCTCATCAGTCTGGGGTATGGGGTTGCCGGCACCGCGAAAACCGGGGAGAGCGCCGTTGAGAAGGTGGCGGAAGTCCTTCCGGATCTCGTGCTCATGGATATTCATCTCGCCGGGACGATGGATGGAATCGAGGCGGCGGGGCTGATCCATTCACACCACGGCACTCCTGTCATCTTCCTCACCGCGTATGCAGATAACGCCCTGCTCGAGCGGGCAAAAGGTGCCGAACCCTATGGCTACATCATCAAACCGTATGATGAAAGGAGCCTGCGTTCAACAATCGAGATGGCCCTCCACAAACACACGATCGGGCAGCGGCTCAAAGAGAGCGAAGCAACGACGCGCCTGATGGTGAACGCCACGCAGGACCTTCTCTTCCTTCTCAGTACGGAGGGGAAGATCCTTGTGGCGAATGATGCCCTCGCCGGCCGTGCGGGCGTAACAGTCGATGCACTGGTGGGGTCCAGCGCCTATGACCTTGTTGGTAAGAAGTTGCTCACGCCGAAGATGGCGTGCTGGAACCTGAAGCCCGGGGACCTGAAACGGATCCTGATTGAAGAACAGCTCAACGGGGGCTGGTACGAGACGACCATCAACCCGGTCTATGATGCTTTCGGGAACCCGGAAAAGTATGCCGTCAGCATCCGGAACATCACAGCCCGGAAACTGGCGGAGAAGCAGGTAAAAAACAATGCCGAGTTTTTCCGGCTGCTGATCGAAGAGGCATCAGAGATCGTTGTGATGCTGAACCCTGACGGGACCTTCTCCCAGCCGAGCCCGTCGTTCAGGAATGCGCTCGGATATTCAGAGCATGATACCCCGAAAAGGTTGTTCTTTGACTATGTCAGCCCGAATGACGGGCAGGCTGCTCACCAGGCACTTACGGAAATCCTTCAGCACCCGGGGATGGTCAAACCCGTCCGGCTGGCATGTAAGAAGCGGGACAGCAGCTTCTGCGCGATCAAGGGAATCATGAGTAACCAGATCCACAACCCGACGGTGGGAGCGGTTGTGCTGAGCGGNTGGGTAGAATGAAGAAAGACGGAGGAAGATCATGAGAGTAAATAAGGCAGACATCCCGGGACCCGGGAGAGCGGGAGTNCATGAATATGTTTTTTTTGAGAATCGTTGCAGGAATGTTCAATTCGTGGAGAGGTACCCGGGGTCTGGCACCTTCTTTCTGACGGGAAAGGGGTGCGCAGCATGACTGATAAGCGGATCCTTATCGTCGAGGATGAGGCCATTGTCGCTGATGACATACGGCAGACGCTGAAAAGCCTGGGTTTCAGTGTAACCGGAACAGCAAAGTCCGGCGAAATTGCCGTTACAATGGTAACTGAGACACAGCCCGATCTTATACTTATGGACATCCATCTCGCCGGGGCGATGGACGGTGTGCAGGCAGCCAGGGAAATTCACCGGACCAGCGATGTCCCGATCATTTATCTTACGGCGTATGCTGACAGGGAACTGCTTGACCGGGCAAAACTGACCTCACCTTACGGGTATATCGTCAAACCCTACAATGAACGGGAACTGCATTCGGTCATCGAGATGGCGCTGTACAAATACGCGCTGGACAAGAAGCTGAAGGAGAGTGAAGAGCAGCTGAAGAACCTGAACGATGAACTCGAAGCCCGGGTCAATGCCCGCACTGCCTCCCTCCAGCAGCAGCTCCTGTTCCTCCAGCAGCTGATCGATACCATCCCTGCCCCGGTGTATTACAAAAATCCGGAAGGGGTGTACCTCGGATGCAATAATGCATTCGAAGCCTATACCGGCGTTCCGAAACGGAATATCGTGGGAAAGACCGATGCGGCCCTTTTTCCTTCCGATCTCGTAGCGCTCGCCGGGACGAAGGACTCCCAGCTGGTGAGCCGTCCGGGAATTCAGGTATACCAGACACGGTTCCTTCATGCAGACCGCCAGTACCGGGATGTCATCTTCAAGAAGGCCACCTTCAGCGCTCCTCAGGGAACGATCGGGGGTTTCATCGGTGTGATGATCGATATCACCGACCGCATCCATGCAGAAACAGCACTGCATGAGAGCGAACAGCGGTTCCGGGCCATGGTCGGCGACCTGACGGAACTCGTATACCGGAGCAGCCCGGACCATACCTGCGTCTTTGCCAATGCCGCATTCCTCCGGTATTTCCACAGGACCATCGAGAATACGATTGGCTATCTCTTTACCCCGCCTGTCCACCCGGAGGATGCCAGGCTGGTTCACCAGCACCTGGCATCGCTGACCCCGGATAACCCCGCGGCTTCGATAATCTACCGGGTGATCCTGCCGGGCGGGACCCCGCGGTCCCTTCACTGGAATTCCCGGGCATTTTTTGACACCAACGGTGAGGTCAGGGAGTACCAGTTTGTCGGGTACGAGACGACGAATAACCGGGAAACCCCGGGCTCGTGACCCTATCCGGCTGATATCTTTTTTGTTTCTGCCATCTTCCCGAAAAACCAGGGCAGAATCCCCAGAAGAGACCAAAAAAGGAACAATCGGCATGAACCTGGCAGTTCATACCTTTTGGCCACCGTTATTTTCCGGTATCCGTATATGCAGTCACTGGATCAGGATCAGGATATTCCGGGTCTCCCCGGACTCTTCACGGATGATCCCGACTTTCAGGTTCACGGTCTTGGTCCTGTCGCTCTTGGTGGAGACGCGTGCCACGGGTGGCAGGTACCAGACCGCATCGAGGCCCTGGATCCCTTTCACCATCTCATCGACAGGACCCTCGGCAGTCGATGGGGTGGGGTTGACAAGCGTGAAGAACTTCTTGCCCTGCATCTCCTCTTTCGTCCACCCGAGCAGGGTCTCTGCAGCGGAATTGGCAAACACGATGCTGTTGTTCATGTCGATGATAAGCCCGGCACCGGGGGCCTTTGTCAGGAATAGTTCCAGATTTTCCCGGCTCGATCCCAGCCGGTCCCGCAGTCGGCGTTTATAGATGGCAAACTCGATGTTGGAGTAGAGCTCCCGGGGATTGTAGGGCTTGACAAGGTAACTGTGCGAACGGGTCTTGATTGCGCGCTTCACCGTCTCATCGTCGGCATAAGCGGTTACGAAGATAACCGGAATATCCATCGTCTCATTGATCTTCTCGGTCGTCTGGATACCGTCGATATCTCCCTTGATATGGATATCCATAAGGATGACATCAGGTTTCTTATCCGTTGCAAGGGCGATGGCTTCCTTGCCGGTGACAGCAATGCCGACAACCGTATATCCCATCTTCGTCAAAAGGGCCTGAAGCGAGAGGGCAACGACACCCTCGTCTTCCACGATAAGGATGGACTTCTCCTGCACGGGAATCAGCCACCCTCCATAGTTTCGGATGTGTTCATAGGTTCCTATAATGACTGGTGGATAATAATGCTATCCTTAAAATGACCGGAAACCCCGGTAACGGTTGATTATTCCCCGGTTTTTCCTGATACCGGAAAATCTGCCAATCAGCGGGACAGCACAAACCATTCCTTATTCCCGAACATGCACCCCGGCTATCCAGGAAGGTTACGTCTCTTTTGAAAATACGGGTTCTTTTATATAATCCGACCGGTAAGTACCACATAAGCGTCTGAGGAGCATGCCGGGCGGTGGACCTCCTGATCGAACCCGGAATGATTCTCACCGGGGTTACGTGGTGACATGAAAGAAATCTCGTGGTGGAAGCTCTTCTGGATCTATATCGTTTTCGTCTTCACAATCGAAATCGTTCTTGCAACCTTCTTCTCCCTCCTGAGCGGAGTCCATGACATCTTCCCGTACCTCTATATCCTCCCCATCATCCTTCTCGCCCGGACACACCCGCGGTACGCTATCTATTTCACGATCATCCTCGGCTGGATCTACCTTGCTCTGGTCTTCTTCTTCATGCCCTTTGAGCTCTCAAACCTCGCCTCCAGCATTGCCTGGTTCTATATTTTCGTAACGATTGGCGTTGTGATCTCGTCGCTCGCAGAATCGAACCAGCAGGAGAAGAAGTTCCGGGAGATGTTCGAAAACTCCCTTGCCGGCATCTTCTCTGTCGATCTGGAAACCCGGAAAGTTACCCGGCTGAACCAGCGGACCGCGACCATTCTCGGGTACCTGCCGGCTGAACTGGAGAGAACCGAATTCTCTCGGCTCTGGTGGAATGAAAAGGAAGTGGACGAACTTTTCCGCCAGTTCTCCCATGAGAAGAAGAGCGATCCTGCCGAAGCCGCCTTCAGGACAAAAGAGGGAACGAAGGTCTGGGTCCTCCTTACCGCTTCCCCTGCCGGGGAATCGGCCATGGTCTGTTCGATCATCGATGTCACCGACAAGCGGGAGATCCGTGACAACCTCATCGAGTCGGAACTCCGCTATCATATGCTCTTCGACAGCGCCATAGATGCGATCCTCATCCATAATACAGATGGCAGGATCCTGAAAGCCAACCTGATCGCGTCCCGGCAGTCCGGCTACTCCATGCACCAGCTCGAAGAGTCCAGCCTGCAGGACCTCGGCATACTTCCTTCCTGCGGGCTGACCCGGGAGCAGAACACTGAGCTCCAGTCACGGGGCATCTACCATTTTGAATCCAGGATACTGACAAAGGACGGTGCTACGATCCCGTTGGAGATCAGCTGCAAGATCATCGAATACGCGGGAAAGCCCGCCCTGCTCAGCACGCTCCGGGACATTACGGAACGGCTGCAGGCCGAGGCTGCCCTCCGGGAGAGCGAGATGCGCTACCGGATGATTGGTGACCTGATCCCCTTTGGAGTCTGGGCATGCGATGCAGCAGGAAATTTCACCTATCTCTCGGAGTCCTTCCTCACTGTCCTTGGTATCAGCCTCGGTGAGGTCAGGAAAAAAGGCTGGATGCACCTGCTCCCCCGGGAGGATTATGACCGGACCAGCGCAGACTGGCGCCAGTGCGTGCAGATGGGCTCCTTCTGGGACTATGAGTACCGGATCGCTGATGCAAACGGGAAGGTCCTCATCGTCCTGAGCAGGGGGGCGCCCCATTTTGATGCAGGGGGGAAGATTACCTCATGGGTCGGGATCCACCTTGATATCACGGAACGAAAGCGGTACGAGGATCGGCTGGAGGCTTCATTACGCGAGAAAGAGGTGATCATCAAGGAAGTGCACCACCGTGTCAAGAACAACATGCAGGTTATCTCGGGATTCCTCCAGCTCCAGGCGAATTACCTTGATGACCCGGTCGCTATCGACAAACTCAATGAAAGCCAGCAGCGTGTGCGAACCATGGCGCTTGTGCACGAAAAACTCTACCAGTCCCGGAGTCTCGGAGTCATCAATGCCGCAGAATACATCAAGAGCCTTGTTGCCGACCTGCTGAACTCGTACTCGATCGCGACCCGGGTCGATGTCAATGTCGATGTCGACGATGTCAGCATCAACCTCGACATGGCAATCCCCTGCGGTCTTATCATCAACGAGCTGGTGACCAACTCGGTCAAACACGCCTTTACCGGACGGGAAGTGGGAAAACTCAATGTTATCCTGCACCACAGGGAAGACCATACCTTTGGGCTCACCGTCAGTGATGATGGAGCAGGCCTTCCCGGCGACTTCGAGACCCGCAGTATGGCAAGTCTTGGGATGCAGCTTGTGAAGGTGCTGGTCCGGCAACTCGGCGGGGAACTGAAAGCTGAAAGCGATCACGGCGCCCGCTTTACGATAGTGTTCCCTGAGAAGTTCTGACGGTTTTCGTTTCCCCCGGGAAAGGAAAATTGTTGAATGATTCTCTTTTGGCAAAACCGGCCTGAGTAATCGGGGACGATAAGAAGGCGGGTAGAGAAATCGTCGCTGTCGGGAGTCCCTCTTGTGGATTAGGCACCTGCACTTTTCAAATTTTGACAATTCACGTGCGCTTTAAGTAACTAGGAGATTATTCTGAACCTCTGATGTCTCCGGACAAATACACAACGGATCAGCTGAACATATTCCTCACGGAGGGTCGGATTGATCCTTTTCTATGGATGGCACATTTCCCGGAAACGCTGGACACGAAAGTCCCCGGCTGTGATGACTGTGCTGATTTCAAGACACGGGTTTGTCCGGGCGGGAAAGATCCTGTTGACTGTTTTATTTCAAGAACGTAGACCAGGGTGTTCCTGGTACCGTAGTGTAATTATCCATGCTTTTCTTAAGGCAAACCCTGTTACGAAGGAAATAAGCCGGTGTTACCAGAGAACCGGATCACAAAGAACCGGCGACCTGCCACGATCCCTTCGGCACCGTGATCTCAAATCGTGCCCCGGCGCCCGGTGTCCCGTTCTCCGTGATAGTCATCCCGGTGATCGACAGGATCTCGGTCGAAAGATACAGGCCAAGACCGGTGTGCCTGCCAAAGCCTTTGGTGAAGATCAGGTTTTTATCCTCTGCAGTGATACCGACCCCGTCATCTTCCACCACTATGACAAGGGTCTCCCGATCTTCCCGGGAGCTCACCTGGATGGAGGTCATCTTTTCTCCACCGTACCGCAGGGCATTATCGATCAGGTTGTAGAACACTTTCTCCAGCAGTGGATCTGCCAGAACCTCCACGTCGGGACCTTCAGCGTGAACGCGGATATCCCGCATGGGAAGGCGGGCAATCGCTGTGCGGACCACCGCAGTGACATTCTGCCATGATGGAGCCTTCACCCCCATGTTCTCGTAATCCTTCATGAACCTGATCTGGTTTGCGATCGCGTTGGCTATGGTCTGCTCCATAGCAAAAAAGTCCTTCAGTTCGGTTGGATTGTCGATGGCGTCCAGGCTGAGCTGGAGGTAGGCATTCAGCGCAGTCAGCTGGTTATTGATATCATGGCGGGTGATACTGGAGAGGAGATTCAGTTTTTTGCTTGCAAGTGCCAGCTCATCTTCTATCCTTTTCCGTTCCGTGATATCGATGGCAAACACGAGGATACCGGTTATAGTCCCCCGGTTATCCCTGAGCGGGATCTTGTCTGTCTGCATCCATAGCTGTTCTCCACTGGCGGTTGTCAGGGTCTCTATTACGCCGATTTTCGGCTTTCCTGAACTAATAATATCGAGATCGTCCTGGTAATATTTTTCGGCAAAGTTCGCAAAGAGGGCATACCCGCTTCTCCCTTCAATCCGCTCTACAGGCATACCGAATGCCCGTGCAGCCGCGGGATTGACCCGGATAAAATTGTTCTTCGTATCCTTGTACCAGATCATTGCAGGTGCATTGTCGATGATCGCCCGGTAATCTGAGCTCAGCCTGCCCAGCTCAGCCTCATCCCGTTTGCGCCGGGTGAGATCGTGAGCGATCGCTGATACCCCGATAATCTCCCCGGCTTCGTCAAGGACCGGGGAGAGCGAGACAGAGACGGGTATCCGGACACCATTCTTCGTTATCCGTTCTGTATCAGCATGTTCCACGATCTCCCCGCGGCGGACCTTTTCCAGCAGCTGAATGTTCTCCTCCTTCTGTTCGGGAGGAATAAGACGAAAGATCGAGCTCCCCACCATCTCACCTGACGTATACCCGTAGAGGTGTTCGGCTCCGGTATTCCAGTCGGTGACGATGCCATCGGGGGTTTCACCGACAATTGCATCATTGGAAGATCTCACCACTGAAACAAGGCGACGGCACATCCGGGTATCGTGGTGAATCCGTCCGCTCAGGTAGGAGACGACTCCCCCGATAATAATAAAAATACCGGCACGTTCAACGACCGCAAGAATTTCCCCCAATGACATTGACCCGAAAGTAAACGAGACGCTCCCGTAGCAAACCGCGAGGAAGAGGGCAAAAAATACCCCTCGTCGAGGATAGTAGTATGCGGTAAGGATAATCGGGATATAAAAAAAGTGAGGGAGAACGTTGGTAATACCGAGGGTCAGTCCCCAGAGGTTCAGGAGGAGTATCCCTGAAAAACTCCCGATGATAAGGAATGGAATCAGGTAGGGTTTTTTCCGTACATCATCAAAAAATTGATAATCCATTCTCCGGGGTGCTCCAGTCTATTAAATCTGGAATTTGAACCAGATTAACCATTGCAATCACTCCACAAGTGACGTTGATATGACCCTCTCCAGAGAATGCAACTCTTTTGCATCCTTACCAAAAAACTTTCGCTGGAAGGAACACAAGACAGGACCATGGGAATCTCTCTGCACGGTTGGCAGGATAAAACAGTTTATATCGATCCGGCAACCAGGAGTGGTTTTGGAGTAGCATGTCGTACGGAACTATCAGCGAGCTGCCGGATTCGGTCAGGCACCATCTCCCCGAACACGCACAGGAGATCTACCGCGAAGCATTCAACCATGCATGGGAGGAGTACGCCGAGCCCGGAAGGAGGCGGACCGGCTCCTCACGGGAAGAGGTCGCTTACCGGGTTGCCTGGGCTGCCGTGAAAAAACAGTATGAGAAGGATGAGCAGACCGGCATCTGGAAGAAAAAATAAGGGAGGGAAATACTCTCGTCGCCATGGCGCGGGATATGTGAGTATATTCAAGCAGCGGTCCTTACCCGATTCTTCTGGCGAACAGGTTTTTTTTTAGAACCACCGCTCAAGCGTTTTCTGTCCGGCCCTGACCGTGAACCCTTCCATTGCCTTGTCCACCCTTTCAACGGAAAAATCGTAACCATCGCAGAGCATCTTCCGGATTCCTTCGGGATCCGGGTGCCCCGCAGCGAGGGAATAGTCGTTCGTCACCGGTGGATGGAGGAACATCTCCATCACCGGGGACGGGTCGAAATCCGGCTGCTTCTCCTGGATCTTCCGGAGAAATTCTCCCTTCTGCACAATCTTCAGCCCGGTCTTTGCCCCGACTCCTTCAATGCCCGGGTTGAAATCGGTCCCGATCAGGATTCCTATCTCGATCAGCTGTTCCCGGGTGAGATGGAGGCCGGCAAGGGTGTCGGCGAGCACGATCCGCTCGGGACTCACGGTGATCTGCCGGCCCCGGATCTTCCGTTTGCCGGAGACGGTCAGGTTCCGCACGAGGAGCGGAGCACCGAACAGGAGGGTATCGTAGTCCTGCGAGACAACGTACCGGGCATCCCCTTTCGCTGCCATGTACGAAGCCTGTGCTTCGCCTTCGCCGGGTGCCTGCACTACCGGTATGCCCATGAGCCCCAGCAGGTGTTTGGAGGTCTCGATAACGGTTGTATCAACCCTTGTCGAGGACCGGGCCTGTTTATAAGCCTCAATCTCATCCCCCCGCTCCAGAGCCTCCTTCCACTTCTCTCCCGCCGTGTCCCTGACCTTCCGGCGTTCGTCAATCGTCCCCTGCTTGAGAGCGGTCGGCTTCCCGTCAAAGACAAAGACCGGCTTGATCCCCTTCTCCATGAAGCTGGCCATCCGGAAGAGGATACCCGAGAGGTGGGAAGTCACCCGGCCCTGGCGGTCCATCAGCGGTGTCCCGTCCGGCTGGCGGATGATGGTCAGGAACTGGTAGAGCGCATTGTTTGCGTCGATGGCAGCAAGCCCCGGCAGTGACTCCCAGGTGACCGGTGTCTTGTACTCCCCAAGTATGTCACGTAGTGCAACGCCCATAATTCTCGATCCTGCCTGATTTTACGGTTTTCCTAACGGTAGGCACGCCGGGATAGTTCGGCTACCAGCTCGTCGAGGTGGGTGAGCGCCATATCGTACTTGTCCTGCATCCTTCCCGAGATCTCTTCGAGATTGGTGCGGAGCATCCTCTCGCGGATCACAACGCTTCGCTCCAGGTTCCGCATCTTGACCTGGTTCGAGAGGAAAAGTCCGCCGAGCGAGAGCATCATGAGTGCTGCTGCAACGGTTATGATAAGATCCTGCCAGAACCGGGTGATGAGGACGAGCGTAGAGACGATCATCACGATAGTAAGGAGGATATCAACAATGTACTCCCGTATATCCATGCTTTTAGATGATGAGAGCACACTAATTAAGCTAACGAAGTCACCGGAGCAAAAATGGACAGACAGACCCTCATACCCTTCCTCGCGATGCCGCTCCTCCTCCTTGCCGTCGAATTGGGATCTCTCTTGCTTTCCCTTCCCGTGCAGGCCTCAGGCATTGTCGCTTTTCAGGATCCTTCATCGGTTGCCAACCCGGTCATCTTTATTGCAATCCTTCTCGTCTTCACCGCGATCCTGCTGATCCTGATCCGGTATGACTTAAAGCGACTGATCGCCGCGATTATCGGCATCTCGATTTTTTTTACTTTTGCCTACATCTTTGCCGCAATTGTCTTCGCACTGATGGGCCCTTCCGACCTGGCCACCATTATCATGCTGGTGCTCTCGATCCTCGCGACCGTCCTGTTGTATAAGTTCCCGGAATGGTATGTGATCGATTCACTGGGGATCCTGATCGGAGCAGGAGTTGCGTCCATCTTTGGGGTCTCCCTCGATATTCTCCCGGTGCTCATCCTCCTCATCCTGCTGGCGGTCTATGACGCAATCTCGGTCTATAAGACCAAACACATGATCACCCTTGCTGAGGGAGTAATCGACCTTAAGACCCCGATCCTCTTCGTGGTCCCCAAACGTCGGGATTACTCGTTCATCAGGGAGGGGATCGGGAAGCTGGCTGACGGTGGAGAGCGGGCAGCCTTTATCATCGGCATGGGAGACATGATAATGCCCTCCATCCTCGTGGTGTCGGCAAACGTATTCCTTAACGGGTGGCGGTTCGCGGGCCTGATCAACCTCCCGGCTTTCGGAGCAATTGTTGGCTCCCTGGCTGGCATGGGCATCCTCTTGTATTTTGTCAACTCAGGAAGACCCCAGGCTGGATTACCACCCCTGAACGGCGGAACAATTCTCGGATTCCTGGCCGGCTGGGGGCTGATGATGGTTGTCGGGTAGCAGGGTGGCTTGCAGCACTCAGATTGCGATTGAATCTAGTATTGCCCTGAAAAAATCTCTGGGTCCACGCTCCTGGGGGCTTTTGCTCACGCTCTGCACCCGCCGCTGTGGCAATCCCCGCATTGCGCCGGTCGGTAAGGATGTTTTCAGGAATCCATGAGAGGAGGTTCCTGTATCCTATCGCAATGCCCCCCGTCCCCCTTGGGGGATTGGTGGTGCAAGAGGGGGGTTTCCCTTTTTTGAATTTGATTTTACAAAACACAATTATTGTACAAAATTACCCTTGGAAACGATCAAATCTTTGATTGAAAACCACCTCTCCGGTCCCTCCACCTCTGCTATTATGCATTCCAACCTCGTTTCAGCCATTAGTTAATGCCGGTAAATGGATTTTTATCTCGCTGGATTGGCTCCTGATTACAATAATGCCCTCATAACGTGCCTTTTCGGCAAGGGGTATATAAAAATCCTTCTATTTGCATGAAATTGATATGGGACATCTCCCGGATTGGCAATCCGGGCCCTTATTGGACCCTGATTCTCCTGTCCGGGATTCAGTCCGGGCATGATCCGGAAAAAGGGGGATTCCGGCTCCGCCGTGCCTGGAACTTCGGGTCCGATCCGGAGTTCTCTGTCCATCTCTCCGGAAATTCCCTTCACCGGTCCCTCCGCCCCTGCTGTTATGCGTTCCAACCTCGTTTAAGCCACTGGTTAATGCGGGTTAATGGATTTTAATCTCGCTGTATCGGGACCTGATTGCTAAAATATCCCCATTTTTTGCCTTTCCGGCAAGATGTGAACGAAAATACCTGGTTTTTGCATGAAATTGATCCGGGGCGTCTTCCGGATTGGCAATCCGGGCCCTTATTGGACCCTGATTCTCCTGTCCGGGATACAGTCCAGGTTGGATCCTGGAAAAGGCATAGTCCCTGTTCCCTCCGCGATGTTATTGGTCTGTATCCGGGGAGGGGTTGTCACCTTCGCCGTATTCCCCGCCATCCGGCGTGGAGTTTTTTGCCTCGTCTGCCACGGGCACCGGCAGTACGGGCCGGTAACAGATCGTCCCGTCATCCCGGATCTCGGTAAGCCCATTATGCGTGATAAGAAAAAACTGCCACAGACTCTGCGGCTCGCGGAGCCACAACTCCCACGCCATGATCTTCGTCAGCGGCAACCGGACCATCCTCCCGATATCGCGGGAGTACCGTATAAGGATGTCGCGGGAGCTGAGGTACTGGGTTTCTGACCAGCGGAGCCGGACGTAAACGTTCCGTGACTCTTCGCAAATAATAATGTCGAACGCATCGCTCCTGCCGCCCATGACCGGAATAATTTCGCCGCGTTTCTTTGCAATCGCGATAGCTTCCTTCAGCATCCGGTGCGGGGGCCGGCCTTTGCCCCTCCCGCGTTTCATGCGCTGAAACGGTTCCGGGTTTTCCCGCTCTGGCTCCGGTTCCGGTTCTGGCTCTGATTCCGGTTTTGGATCCGGCGCCCGGGCAGGCTCGCGCTTTGGTGATGCCGGTCCTTCCCGGATATGCCTCCGCGCCCACTCCAGCTCTTCGTTCTCTTCCTGCGCATCACTGTCAGGAACGCCGGGGCTGGTCATGTCATTTTGCGGGTTGCCCGGCGTTTCCCGGTCATCGCTGGCATGTTCCCCGGAATCTTTCTCTTCATGCCTGTCCGTCACTGGAGGTACACACCCCCTGGTTCTCCGTGGCCCGGCGTGTCAGAAATTTCATCTCCATTTTTGCTTCCTCCTTTTAGCATGTGTTCGTCTGTCTTCCGTGATTTCCGGACTCCGTGAAACAGTCGGAGCCTCTGCTCTTCTGAATGCGATCATCAACTGCAATCTTCACACTTCGCTGGTCGAAGGAACTTCACGACCCGGGATACTGCCCAAACGTCAGTATCCTGCGGTCAGCGGGCGCCCGGACGATCCTGGTTGTCTGAGCCTGCCGGGAAAACAGGACCGGCCGCAGATGCCGTACCGGAACTCCCCCCTGCCGGTAAAAGACGCCCTCAATGAACGGATCGGGATACATGGAGAGTCCGCGGGATCCTCTTCAAAGGCATTGATCTTACCGGCCTCGCTTACCGGAATCTTTTCGTGCATCACATCCCCATCAGGATCCCCATCCGCCGTCCTCCCTTTCGTCCACGCTTTTTGTGCAGCGCGAACTACACACACGAGAATCACCTGCATGAGCAGTAACCTTGCGGTGCACTGCGCTTCACGTGGCTGGTGTGCAATCCGCCGGATCATCGTCATATCGGGGCGTCTGAATTCACGTGGCATTGTGATTGGATCAGATTATTATAATAAGAATAAATAGTTCTTGGTTAAATGGGTGATGTTTTATTAAGAAAATAATAATCGTTTAGTCAGAGCGGAGGAAACCAGAGGAAATTTTGTAAATATATACCTGTATCTTTAACGGGATTTATGACAACAGAGTATCAATGGCAGTTCCGGAAGTAATCTCCGGACTTATCGAACCGATTTGAAATTCTTATTCCTTCAGGAACATCTATTCCCGCTGATATATCCAATGGTGAATACCCCGAGCTGCTGCAAAGCCACCGGAACACATCAGGTGCAATTGACAACTTCAGGAGATGATCGGGAGATACTTTCTAACATGAGATTTTTGTATATTCTATTAATAGACACTCGCAGTTGAAAGGGTGAATATGGCAGGTTACGGGATACCCTCACATTACTGCGTCTTCGTCCGTGGCTTCCGGGCCCGCTTGGGCTTCGGTCTCCGTTTGGGTTTACCATCCTCGCCAAGAACTTCGGGTTCATCCGAGACACTCCCGTCGCATACTTTTGGGAGTGGTGAGAGGATGTCCACCTTCTTCTTCTCTTCAATCCGTACCGGCTTGAGCGTGAGGATCTCGGCAAGAACCTCATCAATCCCCGTCCCCTCACTGGTGGACATGGTAAGGAACCCTTCCGTGACCGCGATATCGGATTTGTTTGCCACCACAACCAACGGTGCAGTGACTAATCCTTTCACTTCTTCAAGCAGGTGAAGCTGCACCTTCATCGGGTACCCGCAGTGTTCTGAAGGGTCCAGGATAAACAGGACGACCTGGGCCACGTTCATAATGGCTGAAAGGGCCTGCTTCTCGATCTGGTTCCGCTCCTCTGCCGGTCGGTCGAGAATACCGGGGGTATCAACAAACTGGATCCGTTCCCGCCCCATGTCGCGGTGCCCGACAATGATCCCTTTCGTCGTGAACGGGTACGATGCGACCTCCGGGTCCGCAGTCGACACCCGCCGTATGAAGGAAGACTTCCCGACATTTGGATAACCCGCGATGACAATCGTAAACGAGTCGTCAACGTGAGGGAGCTGGCGCAGGACATTACGTACCTCATTCAAAAACCTCAGGTCCTTGTCGATCTGGTGGACCATGGATGCAAGACGGGCAACCGCCCGCTTGCGAACCACGAGCGTGTCATCAGCACGTTTGGACTGCATGACCAGCTGGTTTCCGACCATTTTGGTATGCTTTGCTGCCCACCCCACTGCCCCGAGGGACTGCTTGAGCCGCTCGATCCCATAGAGGATGTCTGCCATCTCCCGGTAAAAAGGCGGGAGGTCATCGAACTCAGGGAATCCACGGATGATATAAACAAGGCGATCGTGGATCGCTGCCCCGACTGCCCGTACAAATTCTTCGTTGGCGCGCTCCTTGTTCGTCTTCTCTTTCATCTTCTTTGCCGCACGGCGGAAACTCCGGTCGAGGATCTCGTCGGCTGTCGGCACCGTCGGCATTTTTTCGAATTCCATAATCGCCTACCTATATATTTATGGACGGTCATACGGTTTATCGTTATGGACCTGTCCCTGATCCAGAAAGATATCCTTATCACCCTCGTTACCCTCTACCACCAGCACTCGCATTCCATAAAGGGGGAGGAGATCGCCGACAGGATCCAGCGGAACCCGGGAACCGTGCGAAACCAGATGCAGGCCCTGAAAGCCATCGGGCTCGTTGACGGCGTGCCCGGCCCGAAAGGCGGGTACACCCCCACCGAACTGGCCTACAAGGAACTCAACCTCAACGATAAGGGGACCGATTATGATGTACCCATCCGTCGCAACGGCGAGCTGGTGACGGGAGCAAATGTCAAGGAGATTGATTTTACTACCCTTTGCCACCCCGATATCTGCCATGCGGTAATCAAGCTTGTCGGCAGCGCCAAGCTCTTCGAGATCGGGGATAAGATCACTATCGGTCCTACGCCGGTCAACAAGCTCCTGATCCGGGGAGAAGTATTCGGAAAAGATGAGGTAAAACAGTCGCTCCTCATCGCCACCTCAGAGATGATCTCCCTCCCCAAACAGCCAATCCGGAATTACATGACGACGCCACTTAAGACCCTCCGGAGCCTCGACACTCTTCACGATGCCCTTGTCCTGTTCAACCGTGAGCGGATCCACGGGGCACCCATCATTGAGGACGGCAACCTGAGCGGGATTGTCACCATGAGCGATATCGCAAGCGCCATCGAGAACAACCTGCCTCTCTCGACACCGCTCTCGGAAGTCATGACTTCTGAGGTAGAGGAGATCCCGTCCGACGTGAAACTCTTCGAAGTAATCCGCCGCTTCAAGGAGCGGGAAATTGGCAGGCTCATTGTCATGGAAGACAACAAGCCGGTCGGGATCCTGACCCAGTCAGATGTCATCCGGGTCTTTCCCTCGGAGTAAATGCAATATCTTTAGATATTTTAAACGAAATGGTATGAGAGGATTGATGTTAATGACAGAACTATCCCAGGCAGCAGTTGAACGCATCATCAAAAAAGCTGGTTCGGAACGGGTCAGTGCGGACGCAACGGAGACTCTTGCGGCCCTGATGGAGGAACATGGGATCTTCCTTGCCCGGGAAGCCAAGAAGATGTCCGATCATGCCGGCAGGAAGACACTGCGGGGATCTGACATAAGAATGGCCGCTGAAATGTTCAAATAAGGCTTCCTGCCTATCAGATCGTAAAAAACTCTTTTTTCCCGCGAATTTAGAACAATTTAAATATTTATACATCGCTAATTTTTTTATGACTCGTGTATTTGCCCGCAGCCTTT
>JGI20214J51650_10000119_pt1 | contig 46305 bp, 35 predicted proteins | sample WetSurMetagenome_FD_51650 | JGI IMG/M metagenome (IMG submission 51650)
TATTATTGCGGCTGATTCATGCGTGGCGATGGTGAGGGGAGCAAGAATAAAAAAATAAAAGGCTTTTTTCCGAACAGGAAAAAAGCCTTTGTACATCAACCGGCATTGCAACGTTCTTTTACTTCTTTTTTCCCGCCTCTTCCAGTATATCCTTGTCGTTCGGATCCAGCGCAAGCGCCTTGTCGAGGTGTTGCTTGTAACCGGCCGTGTCCTTCTGCATCTTTGCCAGTTTTGCGAGACCGAGTTCGGCCCTTGCGCAGTTCGGATCCGCCTTGAGCGCGCGTTCGTAGAACGTCTTCGCCCATTGCAGCTTCGACTGATTGAGGTATACATCGGCGCGTTCGCAGATCGCCGGCGTATAGTTCGGGTTGATGTAGGAAATTTCCTTGTAGGTTTCCACCGCGTCGTCCCACTTGCCCTGGATCGACTGGACTTTACCGTACAGCATGAGCGCTTGGATGTTCTCCGGGTCGGTGGCCGTGATGTCCTTGATGGTGCTCTCGGCCTGCGCGTACACGCCCGCGAGATACAGGGCCTCGGCATACTTGAGCAGGGTCTTGTTGTCGCGCTTTTTCTGCACGATCTGCTGCATCACGTCGAGCGCCTTCTTCGACTGGCCGGTGGCCTTATACAGGTCGAAAAGCGTGGTGCGGATGGTCTCGTCGTCGGGTTTGAGCTTGTCCGCCTTTTCAAGAATGTCGAGAGCATCCTTGGCCCGGTCGGTGTGGATGTAGCCTTGTGCCAGCGGAACCATGTAGGCGGGCTGGTTCGGCTTGAGTGCGTTGGCGGTTTCGAGGAACATCATGGCATCGTTGTACTTCTTTTTCGCCATGAGCATGGCGCCTATCTTGCCGGCCGCATCGGCGTTTTCGGGATCAAGCTGGACGAACTTCCTAAACGCCTCCAACTCTTCTTTGTCCTTCCCGAGCTTATCGTACACCTGGCCCATCTCAAACCACATTGCGGGTATGGTGTCGGCGAGCGCCGAGCATTTTTTGAGCAGCGCGAGCGCCTTGTCGAGGGTAGCCTTTTGTTTTGCGTAGTAAAGGCCCGCCGCAAGGAAGCTCTTGTAGTCCTTCGGAAACGCCACGGTGTTTTCTTCGTACATTTTTGCCGCCGCGGCCGGATTGCCGGCCTCGGTGAGCTGGGCCTTGCGCAACGAGGCGTCGGCGTCCTTTACGCCGGGGAGTTTGGTGTAAATGGTGTATGTTTCGAGCGCTTTCGCCGCGTTGCCGGTCTTGTCGTAGGCCTCGCCGAGCAGTTTCATGACCGTAACGGCTCCTTCGTGCTTCTTTTTAAGTTTGGCGTTAAGCTCGCGGAATCGTTCGAAGAGTTCAATCGCCTTCTTGTAATCCTTGGTGTAGGAGCTTGCCTGCCCGTACATGTAAATGAAGTCTATCGGCTTTGCGGCCTCGCCGGTCACCAGCGAAAGGTATTTCACCGCTTCTTCGTAGTTCTTCGCGCCGAAGGCCGCCTCACCCACGGAACGCGCAACCGCCACGTCCTTCGGGTTTTTGTCGAGGTATTTCTTGTACATCGACAACGCCTGCGAGGATTTGTTCTGCTTTGTATAGAGATCTCCGAGCGCCTTGTAATCGGCGACGGCGTCCGGGTTCATGGCGATGGACTGTTCGTAGGAAATAACAGCGTCGTTTACGTCGCCGTTTTTTGTCTGGCACTGCGCGAGCGAAGAGAGCACCTGTACGTTTTTCGGGTCCAAGGCGAGCGCCTTCTGGTACATGGCCGCCGCTTTTGGATACTGGGTGCCCTTCTGGTAAATGGCGCCCAGCGAGGAGTACATGGAAGCGTCGGCTTCGCCGGCCGCTACCGCGCCCGCGAGCGCCTTGCCGATCTCGTCGGGTGTTCCCTTCGCCATCACGATCTCGCAGTAGCGTTTGTAAAATCCTTTGATTGACGGGTCGGCCTTGAGCGCCGCGCGGTAGGCAACGAGCGCGCCGGCCGTGTCCTTCTGGTTGTACAACAGATCGCCGAGGTTTTTCTGCGCGGTCGCATCGGCGGGGGCGAGCGCCACGTACTTTTTGAGGTTGGCCGTTGCCCCTGCGGTGTTTCCGGTCTTTTCGGATATTTCGTACAGGGTCTTGAACACGTCCGGATTGGCGGGCGCGAGTATCGCAAGCTGCGTATATATCTCCCCGGCTTTTGTGCACGACTTGCTTTTGTAACACGCCTGGCCGTACAGCAAGAGGAACGCGGATGTTTTCGCGTCCGGGCCGCTCACCATGGAGAGGTATTTGACCGCCTCGTCGTAGTCCTTGATTTTACACTCGTATTCGCCGACGGTCATCGCGGTCTTGTAGTCGGCGGGGTCTTTTTCCAGAACCTTCTTGTACATTTTCATGGCTTGCTCGGTTTTGGCTTGCTTCATGTACAGATCCGCCAGCATTTTGTACTGCTTGATGTCCTGCGGATTGAGCGCCACCACCTGCTCGTAGGAAATGGTCGCGTCCTTGACGTTGCCGTTTTTCGCCTGGCAGTAGGCAAGCGACGACAGCGCGTCGGTGTTACGCGGATCGAGCTGCAGCGCCTTTGCATACATTTCGATTGCTTTTGGATAGTTAGCCGACTTCATGTACACGCCGCCGAGCGTTGCATACATCTGGGCGTCGGCCTCACCGGCGGCGATGGCGCCCTTGAGAGCCTTTACGATGGATTCCTGCACGCCGCCGGCGGTCACGAGTTCGACATATCGTTTGTAAAACCCTTTAACCGCGGGGTCGGCCTTGAGCGCCGCTTCGTACGCGGCGAGCGCACCGGCGTTGTTCTTTTCCTCGTAGAGTATGTCGCCGAGGTTTTTCTGCGCGGAGGCATCGGCGGGCTTGAGGCTCAGATACTTCTTGAGGTAGCCCGGGGCGTCCTTCTTGCTGCCGCCCTCCCTCGACGAGATATCGTAGAGCATCCTGAACACTTCCGCGTTGAGGGGCGTGAGCTTGGCGAGATCGAGAAGCACTTCGGAAGCCTTCTTGAAGTTTTTGGCGTTGTAGCATGCCTGCGCGTATTTGAAGAGGAACTCCGAGCCCTTCGCCTCGGCGCCGCCCACCATGCCGTAATATTTCATGGCCTCATCGTAGTTTTTCTGGCCGTCCAGATAATCGGCCACCGTGAGCGCCACCTTGAAACTGGCGGGGCGTTTTTCGAGATACTTTTTGTACATCGAGACCGCCTGGCTTGTCTTCTTCTGCTGCATGTAGAGATCGCCGAGGACCTTGTAGTCTTCCACGGCGTCGGGGTTCATGGCGACCGACTGCTCGTAGGAAACCACGGCGTCGTTGATGTCGCCGTTTTTCGCCTGGCACTGACCGAGGGCCGAGAGAATCTTCACGTTTTTCGGGTCGAGCTGCAGGGATTTCTGGAAATATTCGACGGCCTTGACGCATGCGCCAGCCTTCTGGTTGATGACGCCGATGGCCTCGTACATCTGGGCGTCGGCCTCGCCCGCGGCGATGGCGCCTTTCATTGCCGCGACAATGTCCTTCGCAATACCCTTTGCCGATACGATTTCGACGTAACGTTTGTAAAAACCCGTGATTGCGGGATCGGCCTTGAGCGCAGCCTGGTAGGCCGCGAGCGCGCCGTCGAAGTTTTTCTGATCGTAATACAAGTCGCCCAGGCTCTTCTGCGCGGCCGCGTCGGCCGGCTTGAGGGAAACGTATTTCTTGAGGTACGACGCGACCTCGACCTTTGGGGCGCCGCTCTCCACGGAAATGTCGTACAGGGTTTTGTAGACCTCGGCGTTGAGCGGCGTGAGGAGGGCGAGACGGTTGAGCACCTCGACGGCCTTCTTGTAGTTCTTGGCGAGATAACACGCCTTGCCGTAGCGGAACAGAAAATCGCCGTTCCGCGCGTCCGCGCCGCCGACCATGCCGTAATACTTGAGGGCGTTCTCGTAGTTTTTCTGGCTAAACGAATAATCGCCTACCACCTTGGCGATGGCGAAATCAGTCGGTTTCTTGTCCAGGTATTTCTTGTACATGGCGATGGACTGGCCGGTCTTGTTCTGTTTGGAATACAGTTCGCCGAGGGCTTTGTATTCATCGACCGCCTTGTCGTTCATGGCGACGGCCTGTTCGTAGGAGATAACGGCGTCGTCCACCTTGCCGCTTTTTGCCTGGCACAGCGCAAGCGCCGAGAGGGCGGCGACGTTTCTCGGGTCTATCTGAAGGGCCTTTTGATACATGTCTATCGCCTTGGCGTACGTTCCCTGCGTCTGGTAGACGTTGCCGAGCGAGCCGTACATCGCGGCGTCGGCCTCGCCTGCGGCCACCGCGCCGGTGAGCGCCTTGACCAGTTCCTCGGGCGTCCCCTTTGCGCCTATGAGTTCGACGTACCGTTTGTAGAACCCTTTGAGCGCCGGGTCGGCGGCGAGGGCGGCGCGGTATGCCGCGAGCGCGCCCGTTTGGTTCTTCGCGTCGTAGAGCATGTCTCCCAGATTTTTTTGCGCCTCGGCGTCGGCGGGCTTGAGCGCGGCGTATTTCTGCAGATAGGAAGCGGACTCGGTTTTTGGGCTGCCGTCCTTGGAAGAGATATCGTAGAGGGTTTTGAAGACATCCGGGTTCTTCGGCGCGAGCGTGGAGAGGGTCACGAAGAGTTCCTTCGCCTTCTTGTAGTCCTTCGTGGAGTAGCACGACTGTGCGTATCGGAAAAGTAGGTCGGCGTCGGCGGTCTCGGCGGGGGCAATCATCGCGAAATATTTAATCGCCTCGTCGTAGTTCTTTTGGCCGTATTCATAATCGGCGATGATCCGCGCGATGCGGCGGTCGGACTTCTTCGCCAGGTACTTCTTGTACACGGCGACGGCCTGGCTCGTCTTCTTCTGCAGCATGTACAAATCGCCAAGCTCCTTGTATTCGTCAACGGCCTTGTCGTTCATGGCGATTGCCTGCTCGTAGGAGATAACGGCCTCGTTGACGTTGCCGCTTTTTGCCTGGCACAAGGCGACGGACGACAGTACCGTCACGTTCCGCGGGTCGATGGAGAGCGCCTTTTGGTACATCTCGATGGCCTTCTGGTATCCGCCCTGCTTCTGGTACACGGTACCCAGCGAGGCATACATGGCGGCGTCCGCTTCGCCGGACGCAATCGCGCCCGTAAGCGCCTTGACCATCTCTTCGGCCGTTCCCCTCGCTCCCACGAGTTCCACGTATCGCTTGTAAAAGCCCTTGAGGGTCGAATCCGCGGCGAGCGCGGCGCGGTACGCGGTGAGCGCGCCGGCTTGGTTCTTCATCTCGTACAGCATATCGCCCAGGCTTTTCTGCGCCTCGGCGTCGCCGGGCTTGAGCGCGGCGTATTTCTGCAGGGCGGTTAGGGCCTCACCCCGCGTAGCGCTGTCTTTTGACGTAATGTCGAAAAGGAGCCGGTAGATTTCGGGGTTCTTTGGGGTAAGGGCCGAGAGCTGCGTCAGGATTTCCTTCGCCTTCCTGTTGTCCTTCGCAAAATAGGCCGACTGTCCGTAGCGGAACAGGAGTTCGGGGTCCTTGCCGCCGGCGGCGCTCGCCGCGGCGTAGTACTTCACCGCCTCGTCGTAGTTTTTCTGGCCGAATTCGTAGTCGGCCACAAGTCTGGCGATGCGGTGCTCGCCGGGTTTTTTCGCAATATAGCGTTTGTAAACGCCAATCGCCTGGGAGGCCTTGTTCTGCTGCTGGTACAGGTCTCCCAGCGCGCGGAGTTCGTCAACGGCCTTGTCGTTCATGGCGATGGCTTGCTCGTAGGAAACGATGGCTTCCTTCGCGTTGCCGGTTTTTGCCTGGCAGAACGCGAGCATGGAGAGCACCGTCGTATTCCGCGGATCGAGCTGTACCGATTTCTGCAGCATCTCGATAGCCTTGGGGTACTGCGCCTGCTTGGTGTAGAGCGCGCCGAGCTGCGCGTAGGTCTGCGCGTCGGCTTCGCCGGTGGCGATTGCGCCGTTGAGCGCCGTGATGAGTTCGGCGGGATCCTGCGGCGACGGCCCGAGGAGTTCCGCGTAGCGTTTATAGACGCCCTTCGCCGCGGGATCTATCTTGACAACCGCGCGATACGCGGCGAGCGCCCCGGCCGCATCTTTCTTTTCGTACAGGATTTCACCCAGCGCCCTCTGCGCGCCGGGGTCGTTCGGCCTGATGGCGACGTAATCGCGGAGATACAACACCGCATCGGCGGTGTTGTTGGTTTTCATGGAAATATCGTACAGGTTCTTGAATATATCGGGATCCTTGGGCGAAAGCTGCGCAAGCTCCTTGTATTGCTCAAGCGCCGCCTTGGTGTCCCCTTGGGAAAGTGCGTACTTTGCAAGCCTGTGGCGGGAGGCGAGGTTGCGCGGGTCGAGGGAGAGAATTTTGCGATCCGTTTCGGCGAGGCGCTGCGGCTCGTTGAGTTGCTCGTAGCATGTGGCGAGGGCGAGCCAGTATTCCTTGTTGCCGGGCTGCTTTCGAACCATGTATTCGAACTGGTCGCGCGCGTCCTTGTAGTTTTTGTCCTTCATGTAGATCGTCGACAGCACCGCGCGGGGGTCCCAGAGCGTGGCGTCGAGGTGCAGCGCCGATTCGGCCGCGTCGCGCGCCATGTCGAATTCGTTAAGCGCGAACGCCGCCACGGCCATTCCCTGCGCCGCGGGGGCCGACCGTTCGAGGGTATAGCTCTTCTGGAAATACTTGAGCGCGTCCTGGTAACGCTTCGCTTTCAGGTTGTAATCGCCCAGTGCCATTTGTATCTTGGGATTGTTCGGGTTGAGCGCCAGCATTTTTTCGTACACCACCTTGGCTTTGTCGGCTTGGCCGGACTTGGCGTACAAATCGCCCAGCTTCGCGTAGGCTTCCACGTTGTTCCCGTTTTCGGAGAGTTCCTTTTCCAGGTAGACGATCGCTTTTTTCGCGGCGTCGAGTCCTTCGTAGCACGTCGCAAGCGAGAGGTTGATGCCGGGGACGATCTTGCCGGTGGAATCCACCGCGTAAATGGCCTCGAAATGCGCAAGCGCGGCCTCGTAGTTCTTTTTCTCCAGATAAAAAGCGCCCACGACGCGATGCGCATCGAGCACTTCCTTGGCCTTTGAAGGCCCCACTTTTTCAAGAAAGCTTTGATACACAGTGGCGATTTTCTCCGCGGGCGCGTTCGCTTTGGACAGCGATATGGCCCACATGTAGTAGTCCAGGGCGGAGAACTGCCCCTTTGCCGACGACGCCTCGAATTCCTCGGCCGCTTCCCCGAATTTTTGCGCGGCATAGTAGACCTTCGCGAGTTCGTAGCTGGCTTCAAGCGAGGTGGCTTTCTTTTCCTTTGCGAGCTTGAGATAGGCAACCGCCGAATCCGGAGGGCTTGCGAGCCCTATCTTGAGTGCCAAAAGGCCATCGGGCTGCTTTGCGTACACGGTCTTGAGCAACTCGATTGCCCTGGGAAACGATTTTTCGTTGTAGTAAATAATGCCGAGTTCCTTTACGGCGGAAATGTTGGACGGATCGGCCTCTACGACCTTTTCGAGCGCCTTTTTCGCCTCAACCGGCTTGCCGAGGGCGATGCACGCCCGCGCGAATTCCCAGCTCGCGTCCGCGGTAAAGTTCACGTCGAGCGCCTTTTTTGCGGCCGGCGCGGCGTTGGCGGGCTGATTCATGGAATTATAGACTTTCGCGATTCCGAGGTACGCGTCGTAACTCTTCGCGTCTATGCGCGTGGCGACGAGGTAGCAGGCAAGCGCCTTTTCGGTGAGGCCGAGCTCGATGTTGGCCTTGCCTATCTTTACCCACAGGGAAGCGTCGCGAGCGGTCGTAGGAATCTTCTTGTCGGCATAGGAAAGCGCCTCGGTATAATTTTTCTGTTCAATCAGCTTGTCGAATGTCTCGTCGCCGAGGGTGAGGGATACAAGGGTGCCCAGCATCATGGCCGAGACAAAACAGCGGGCGTATCGCCGACTCCTACTCATAGCAAGGACTCCTTCCGGTGTATGCAACTGGATTGATATCTATAACTTATATAACAAATGTAAGGTAAAATACTATGGAAACTAAAATATATAATACTGGGTGGATTGGGAAGAACTACTAAATTATTTCCCAACAGCCGATTTTTATGAAAGAATGATTGCCCGTGTGCCTTTACATAACGTATGCCATAAGACGTGTGGGAGAGTAGAGGGGTAGATGCGGAAATTGTCTCTTGCCTGCTGCGCAATGCTCTTTCCATTTATTATATTTGCACCATCAGTTGTATAATACAACATTTCTATCTACTATATATATGCCCGATACCAGACTCTCCATACCGGTCTACGACGAAAAGACGATAAAGACCCTCAGCTCGCTCGAGCACATCCGTTTACGTCCGGGAATGTACATCGGCCGGCTGGGCGACGGCTCCAATCCCGACGACGGCATCTACATCCTGCTCAAGGAAGTGGTAGACAACGCCATCGACGAGTTCATCATGGGGTTCGGCAAGAAGATAGAGATAGCCATCGACGAGGGCGTGATTTCGGTACGTGACTACGGCCGCGGCATACCGCTTGGCAAGGTAGTCGAATGCGTCAGCGTGATCAACACCGGCGCAAAATATAACGACGACGTGTTCCAGTTTTCGGTGGGGCTCAACGGCGTGGGCACCAAGGCGGTAAACGGCATGTCGTCTCATTTCCGCGTGGCCTCGTTCCGCGACGGCGAGTTTTTCGAGGCCACGTTTTCACAAGGCAAGATGGTTTCCAAACGCAAGGGGAACGTAAAGGGCGAACACAACGGTACGCTCATCGAGTTCACGCCCGACGCCGAGTTATTCGGCGAGTACTCGTTCAATCACGAATACGTGGAACGGCGGTTGTGGAACTACGCGTGTCTCAACACCGGCCTCAAGCTCATCTTCGGCAAGCAGACGTTCGAGTCGAAAAACGGCCTGCTCGACCTACTGGCCGACGAAGTGGGCGAGAGCACGGTGTACCCCATCGGCCATTACAAGACAAAGTATCTCGAATTCGCCTTTACGCACACCGCCAGCTACGGCGAGACGTACTTCTCTTTTGTTAACGGACAGCTCACCAGCGACGGCGGCACGCATTTGTCGGCGTTTCGCGAGGGCGTGCTCAAGGGCATCCAGGAGTTCTACAAGAAGGATTACTCGGGTCTTGACGTACGCGAGGGCATGGCGGGCGCCATTGCGGTGAAGCTCAAGGCGCCGGTGTTCGAGAGTCAGACCAAGAACAAGCTCGGCAATACCGAGATACGCGGCTGGGTTATCTCTGAAGTCAAGAGCGGAGTGGTGGACTTTCTCCACAAGAACCCGGAGAGCGCCAAGGCGCTGGAAAGCAAGATCGAGCAGAACGAGCGGTTGCGCAAGGAACTCAACGCGGTCAAGAAGGAGGCCAAGGAGGCGGCGAGGCGCATCGAGATTAAGATTCCGAGTCTTAAGGACTGCAAGTATCATCTGGGAGATGCGAAGCGCGGCGAGGAATCCACCATCTTTCTCACCGAGGGACAGAGCGCCGCGGGCTCCATCGTGTCGGCGCGCGACGTGCAGACCCAGGCGATTTTCACCTTAAAGGGCAAGCCGGAAAACGTGTTTTCGCGCAACCGCGCCGCCATCTACCAGAACGAAGAGCTCTACAACCTGATGATGTCGCTCGGTATAGAAGAAAGCATCGAACCTCTGCGGTACAACAGAATCGTGATAGCGACCGACGCCGACGTCGACGGCTTTCACATTCGGTATCTGCTCATGACGTTCTTCCTCACGTATTTCGAGGACCTCGTAATATCGAACCATCTTTACATCCTAGAAACACCGCTGTTTCGCGTCCGCAACGCCAAGGAAACGCGGTACTGCTACTCCGAAAAGGAGCGTGACGCCGCGGTGAAGGAGCTTAAGGGGGCGGAAGTCACCCGGTTCAAGGGGCTCGGCGAGATTTCGCCCTCCGAGTTCGGCCAGTTCATCGGCGAGAACATGCGGCTGGTCGAAGTGAACGTCAAGTCCATCAAGAACGTGCCCGAAACCCTCGAATTCTACATGGGCAAGAACACGCCCGAGCGTAAAGAATTCATCATGGCGAACCTGGTGTGATGCCTTATGGCCTTCGTCCCGGCACTGTACAAGAACTACTTCATCGAATACGCCAGCTACGTCATCAAGGATCGCGCCATTCCCGACATCGAAGACGGCCTCAAGCCGGTTCAGCGCCGCATATTGCACACCCTGTACGAAATGGACGACGGCAAGTTCCACAAGGTGGCCAACGCCGTGGGCCAGTGCATGAAATACCATCCGCACGGCGATGCGTCCATTTTCGCCGCGCTCGTGGGGCTGGCCAACAAGGATCTGTTCATCGACAAACAGGGAAACTTCGGCAACATCCTCACCGGCGACGAGGCTTCGGCCATGCGCTACATAGAGAGCAGGCTTACGCCGCTGGCCAGAGAAACGCTGTTCAACCCGGAAATCACCGAATTCGTCGATTCTTACGACGGGCGCAACAAGGAACCTGTGGCGCTTCCCGCCAAGGTGCCGGTGCTTTTGGCGCAAGGCGCCGAGGGCATCGCCGTGGGCATGGCCACCAAGATCCTGCCGCATAATTTTATCGAGCTTTTGCAGGCGCAGATTGCCTACCTCAACAAGGACGATTTCACGCTCAAACCAGATTTTCCCACGGGCGGGCTCATCGATATATCGGAATACAACGACGGCAACGGTAAAGTGCGCATACGCGCGCGGCTCGACGACAAGGACGACAAGCGCATCGTGGTGCGCGAGATTCCCTACGGCACCACCACGGAAAGCCTCATCGCGAGCATCGAGGCCGCGGCGCGCAAGAACAAGATCAAGATTGCGGGTATTTCCGACTTCACCTCCGAGCAGACGGAAATAGAGATTCACCTCGCGCGCGGCGTACACACCCAGGACACGGTGGATGCCTTGTACGCCTTTACCGACTGCGAGGTGTCGACCACGGTGAACGTGGTGGTGATAAAGGACAACAAGCCCGTGACCATGAGCGTGTCCGACGTTCTCAAGCACAACGCCGACCGCACGGTGGAGCTTTTACGTCGCGAGCTCAAGGTCGAGGAGGGCCATCTCCGCGACCGGCTCCACGCCAAGACCCTCGAACAGATTTTCATCGAAAACCGCGTATACAAGAAGATCGAGGACAAGAAGACCCAGGAAGGCGTGACCCGCGCGGTGGTTGACGGCCTGGAGCCTTTTCAAAAGGACATCAAGCGAGAGGTGACCGCCGCCGACGTCGAGACCCTGCTTAAAATACCCATCCGCCGCATCTCCGCCTACGACATCAACAAGGCGCAGCACGAGATGGACGAAATAAAGACGCGTCTCACGGAAATCAAGCACTCGCTCGACAACATCATCGATTATGCCATCGGCTTTTTGCAGGATATCATTCTCAAATACGGCAAGCAGTACCCGCGCCGCACCGAGGTGGTGTCGTTTGAGAAAGTGGACGTACGCGAAGTGGCGCAGCGCAACCTGAAGCTGCGCTACGATCGCGACAACGGCTACCTCGGCTACGAGGTGAACGGCAGCGCGCTGTTCGACGTGTCGTTGTACGACCGCATCCTTGTGATCCGCAAGAACGGCGTCTATTCGGTCATTAACGTGCCCGACAAGCTCTTCGTGGACAAAGGCATGCTTCACTGCGGCTTCCCGGACAAGGAGACGGTATTCTCCCTTGTCTATAAGGACCCGGAAAACCAGTATCCCTGTGTCAAGCGTTGTAAGATTGAACAGTTCATCATGCAGAAGGCCTATCAGCTCGTTCCCGAGGGCGCGACGGTTCAGATGTTCACCACCGAACCCGAGGGCGTAATCCAGGTGGAGTATAAACCTCGGCCGTATTTGCGCGTGCTCGATGAAACTTTCAAGCTCGGCGACTATCTCGTCAAGGGCGTGAAGGCGCAGGGCGTGCGGTTGTCCAACAAGGAAGCGAAGACGGTGAAATTCCAGGCGGATTTAAAACTTACCAATTAGTCCTCATTATTTTATTCCAAATTCAAGAAAATGTTCCGGAGGGGGAGGTATCCCCCTCGCTCCGGCGTGGCCCCCTTGATAATGTGGCTGCGAGACCGAAACTTCTGTTGGGGGGCACGCACGAAACGGCGGCTGGAAGAAGGTTGAACAATTGAAGAGTTTCATAGACAGGAAGTGGGCACAGGTTCTGCGAATGCCGATGCGTAAAAAATGAATTGACGGTATAGATTTCCAACTACCGCGCGTTAGGTGGACCGGAGCGGTGAGCCCGAGCGAATTGCCGGCCGACCCGGCCGCGTACCCGCGGCATAGGGCGGTCAGGCAACGAGGCTATAAGCCGAGCCCGGAGGGAGACCGACCTTTCACTGGCCAGTGAAAGGGAACGCCCAAATTTTACTTTATATCGAAATATTGCCCCTGCCGAAAATTTCTTTTCTCCATCACCTCATGAATAAATTTTATCGATTTCATCTTCTCCGCGCTCCATAACGGCGCCACGAGTCCGTTTTTCACGCTCGAATCCGCCATGATCCGATGAATAAGCTGGTCCGGTCTCAGGTACGCCAGAAATTCGCAAAGGATGTCCGCGTATTCGTCAAGCGACAGGAGGGAGACTTTTCCTTCCTTGTACCATCGGTGGACGAGGGTTCCCTCGATCACCATGAGCTGGTGAACTTTTACTCCGCTCACCGGCAGCGATGCAAGAAGTTTGGCGGTGTCGATGACATCCCGCTTCGAGTCGCCGGGAAGCCCGATCATGACATGCGCTGCGGTTTCGATATCGAGAGAGGAAAGCCGCGCGAACGAATCGACAAAATCATTGACGCCGTGACCGCGTTTGTTCCGTCGCAAGGTTTCGTCGCTTGCGCTCTGAAGCCCGATTTCAATCGACAAGTATGTCCGTTTCGAAACGTCATGAAGATATTCAACGGCATCATTCTTCAGACAATCCGGTCTCGTGCCCACGGCGAGGCCGACTATGCCGGGGTACGTGATGATCGGTTCATATATTTCGGCAAGCCTTTTCCTGTCGCCGTAGGTGTTCGAAAACGGCTGCAAGTATGCGATGAACGCCTTGTGACGGTTTCTGTCGCGGTCGACGGCGCATTTCAATTGTTCAAGGATCGTGTCGGTAGCGGCGGCGACCGGCGAGAACGCCCGGTTGTCGCAGAACGAACAGCCTTCCCTGCTTATCGTTCCGTCACGGTTGGGACAAGAAAAGCCTGCATTGATGGGGATTTTGAGGACCGGCGTTCCGAATCGCTTTGTAAGATAGGAGCGGTAGGAGTTGTAACGGTTCACAAGAGCGCGTATGTGTACACGGGTGTATGCGTATGCGTGGCAACGGGGGGCCGCGTTTTTTGATTCCTTTACCGGAGTGGCGATCGGGAGCCTGTCGAACCGTTTTGAATTCGATAAACTCTTCGACTATTTCAGAGTGACGTCGAATCTATATGCTCATATTCAGGAATCGTTTGGAAACTCATCAATCCATCAACTCATTTTTTAGAAAGATATCCTGAATACCCGCCGCATACTCGCATTCACGCTTCTACGTTTTTACGCCTCCGCGCTTCAACGCGTCAACTTTTTTACTGCCCCGCAGCCTTTTTCTTCGCTTCCTTTTTAAAGTCGATGGCCTGGGTGGTGTCCGTGCCCAACTTGTCGAGATCGGACCCGATGTCCATCGGCTTCACGTCGAGTTGCTTTGTCTCTCCCTTGCTTTCCTTGCGCAATTCGCTCTTGAGTTGCTGCATCTGGGCTTCGTTTTGCTGAGAGGCCTTTTCGCGGTTGGCTTTGTTGTCGGGCTTGCCCGTCGACGACGGTTCGCCGTTTTCCAGCTTGTCGATCCTGCGCTGCACTTCCTCCTTTTTGATGGCCTCGTTGAGATAAATGAGATATTTCTTCCATGTCGCGAGCGCGTCCGGCTTGTTTCCCATTTCCTCCTGGAGCAGCGCGAGGTTCTCGTAGTACACCTGGGAGTTTTCGTCTATCGTGACGCTTTTCTGATACTCCTTGAGCGCCTCGGCCTGGTTGTTTTCCTTTTTCCACAATATGTTTCCCAACTGCCAATGCGCCTCGGCGTTCTTCGGGTCCGCGGCGATTCCCTCCTCGCAATATTTCTTCGCGCCGGCGATGTTGCCTTTTTCGGTGAAGCACCGCGCCATGCCGCAATAGGCCTCGCCCCTGGAGCCGTCGGTCTTTATCACCGCGTCGTATTGGGCAATGGCCTTGTCGAAAGCATTGGCGTTTTCGTACATCGCCGCGAGATTGAGGCGGGCCTCCACGTTGGAGGGGTTGAGCTCGACCGATCTCGCGATGGCGTCGGCGGCCTTTCCCGCCTTTCCCAATCGTTCGTACGCAAAGCCTATGTTGGCCCAGCATTCGGCGTTCTTGGAGTCGAGCGACAGGGCCTTGTTGTATTCGGCGACGGCCTTGTCGTACCGCTCGGCTTCGAGGTAGGAAAAGGCGAGGTTTGCCTGAGCCTCGAAATTCCTCGGCTCCCGCGCCAGAACCTGTCTGAACACGGAGGCGGCCTCGGTGTAGGCGCCGTTTTTGAGAAGGTTGCCGCCCGACGCCATGAGTTCTTCAACCGAAGTCTGGCCTCGTGCCGGGGACGCCAGCAGGACAAGGGCGTAAAAAACCGATAGGGCGGCGATGACTGCTGAATTCTTCATACGTAACCCCTCTTGTAGGTGAGGATTTTTCTGGAGATGAAAGTCCGGTTGATAATCTAATATAGCAATGTATGAGTCCGTCGGCAAGCTTATTCTTAAAACGGCCGCCGTTTGGCGGCCCGTGTCGGCGGGCCGCGACACAATAAACTATATTCTTCTTTTCGCGCCGCTCACGAATCTTCGTTGAAAACGGCGCGCCTCCGTCTCGACTCTTGCCCCGAGGAACCAGCGCCATGAGCGAAAAGAAAACCGGACGCCGAACCGACGTCTACGCAAATCCCCTGGCCGAACGCTATGCGTCGGCCGAGATGCTGCATGTTTTCTCTCCCGACTTCAAGTTCGGGACGTGGAGAAGACTGTGGATAGCCCTTGCCGAATGCGAAAAGGAACTCGGCCTTCCCGTCACCGACGACCAGATTGCCGAGATGAAGCTGCACGTAACCGACATCGACTACGAAGCGGTGGCCGCCTACGAGGCGAAGACGCGCCACGACGTGATGGCGCATATCCATGCCTTCGGCGACCGCTGCCCCGCGGCAAAGCCCATCATTCACCTCGGGGCGACGAGCGCCTTCGTGGGCGATAACACCGATCTCATTCAGACCCGAGAGGCCTGCCGCGTCCTTCTTTCGCGGCTCGCGGCCGTGATCGCCGCGCTCCGGGAGTTTTCACTCGCAAGAAAAGACCTGGCCACCCTTGGGTTCACGCATTTTCAGCCGGCCCAGCTCGTCACGGTGGGGAAGCGCGCGAGCCTGTGGCTGTACGATCTCGTGCTCGACTTCGAGGCTATGGAGCGATTCTCCCTGTCGCTTCCGTTCCTCGGCGTCAAAGGCACTACCGGGACGCAGGCGAGTTACATGAGCCTCTTTTCGGGCGATGCCGACAAGGTGAAAAAGCTTGACGCGATGGTGTCGAAACGGATGGGGTTCGACTCCGCCGTTCCCGTGTCCGGACAAACGTATTCCCGTAAATTCGACGCGACGGCGTTGTCGCTCCTGTCGGGGCTGGCGCAGTCGTTCCATAAAATCGCGAACGATATAAGGCTCCTGTCGCACCTGCGCGAAATCGAGGAGCCGTTCGAGAGCGGCCAGGTGGGCTCGTCGGCGATGGCATACAAGCGCAATCCCATGCGTTCCGAGCGTATCACGTCGCTCGCCCGGTATATCATCTCACTGTCGTCATCGCCCGTCAACACCGCCGCGGAGCAGTGGTTCGAGCGCACCCTCGACGATTCGGCGAATAAGCGGATGTCGATTCCGGAAGCATTCCTCGCCGCCGACGCAATCCTTATTATAGGCCTAAATGTCCTTTCAGGGCTCGTCGTGTATCCCCGCGTCATCGAGCGGCACGTCGCGGAAGAGCTTCCCTTCATGGCCACCGAAAACATCCTCATGGAGGCGGTGAAGAAGGGCGGCGACCGGCAGTCGCTGCACGAACGCATCCGCGGCTATTCGGTCGAAGCGCAGAAGGGGATAAAGACCGAGGGAAAACCCAACGATCTCCTCGACCGGATTCTCGCCGATCCGGCCTTCAAATTGACAAAGGCCGATCTCGACCGGATTCTCGACGTCTCGGCGTTCGTGGGGAGGGCGCCGCAGCAGGTTGAAGAGTTCGTCAAGGAATACGTCGATCCGCTCCTCGAACGCGGCAAACGGTTCGGCGCCGCCGCCGCAACCGAATTGATTGTATAGCGATACAGCGCCTCTCATCCAGGGAGAGCCGGCTCACGTGATTGCCGATTACCACGTCCATACCCCGTACTGCGGACATGCCAAGGGAAAGACCGTCGAGTACCTCAACGCCGCCGTGTCTCTTGGGCTTTCGGAGATAGGGTTCTCCGATCACCTCGGTCGCTACTATCTTGCCCGTTACCAGCGCAAGCGATACTGGGACTGGGGCATGCGCGAGCGGGACATTGCCCGGTACTTCTCGGAGCTGCTCGATCTGAAGGAGGCCTATGAGGATAGGATAACCGTCCGCATCGGGCTGGAGATCGATTACATAGAGGGCGCCGAGCATCTTGCCGAAGAGATCGTTTCGCGATATCCGTTCGATTTCCTGCTCGGCTCCATTCATTGTCTTCCCGTGCTCGGGTGGCGCCATCTCTCGCAGTATGTGAAGGTCGATCCAAAGCAGGTATATCGGGCCTATTTCGAGGCCGTCGCCGCGGCGGCCCGATCACACCTGTTCCAGTCGCTTGCCCATCTCGATTTCATCTGGCGCTATGTCGCGTGGCCCGACGCGCCGATGCAGGTAATGCAGGAGTATGTTTCGAATTCGGTGCAGATCGCCGAAAAGAACCATACCTGCATCGAGATAAACGCCAACGGATTCTTGTGGGCGCAAAACAACCGCGACCGCGGGTATGACCTCTTCGACATGACCCTCGACGCGGTACGCAAGCACGGCGCGGCCGTAACCATCGGCTCCGACGCCCATACTCCCGAACTGGTCGCCAAGGCGTTCCCGCAAATGATTGCCGCGCTCAAAGGCAAAGGCGTCGATGCGATGTCGGTATTCGAACAGCGGGGGGAGAGACGGGTAAAGCTGGGGTAACGGCGTTGCGGCGGAGTTACGCCCCCCTCATGGAGCGTATACAAACAGTCCCTGAATGGCATCGAAATGTTTGTCGTATGACAACAACCTGGAGCCGGTCTCGAGGGCGGTCGCGGCGATCCAAATATCATTCGTTGGAATCGGCCGCCCCGCTCTCCTCAATTCGGCCACGAGGAGGCCATAGCGCTCACAGATTGCAATAGAAGGCGGGGCAAATTCAACACCGGGAACTTCGAAAAAGTTCTTCAGCTCGGAAAGGTTCTTGTGAACCTGCCTGCCTTGATAAAAGCCGGCAAACAGCTCGCCGACGACGATTGCCGGGACATACACCGTGTCGGCTTCTTCGATGAGCCGTACTACTTCCTTGTCGGCCCCGCGTTTTATCTCCGCGTATACGTTTGTGTCAAGACAGATTTTCATTTCCACAATTCCGGATCAATTGTTTCGAACACCTTTGTGTTTCTTGTAAATTCGTCCGCTTCTTCCTTGGACCATGTGCCCGCGCATCCCGCAAACGAACGTTTTTTTCTGGACGAATCCGACAATCCCAATGACTTGTTTAACAGGTCTATCACGGTCCGGTTAAGGCTCTTGCCGCTCTTTTTTGCTTCGGACCGCAAAAGGCTTTCGGTATTTCTGGGTATTTTACGCAAAGTAAGTTGATTCATCTTCTGCCTCCTGCGCCATCATAGAATGGCATCATTAATATACTACGTAGGTAGGTGTCCGGGTGCCGTCAAAAAAAGCGGCAACATCCACGTGCAGATTTGGTGTTGTCCGCAATGCATGGGAAAGGCAAAATCAATCCGTCGCATTCTCTAGAAATTTTTATTTTCCCCGAACTCTCCTATTGACTCATACCCCCATATATTGTATCTTAAAACAGTTATCCATCTATTTCTTGTAGCGCCCAGCATCGTTCGAGAACCGCGGCTTTTCACGACACCGCCCAAAAAAAAGGAAGCAGAACCTATGGTGTTACGCAAGCTCCAGATTTTCGGTTTCAAGTCCTTCGCGGAAAAGACCGAGCTTGATTTCGGTGAAGGCGTCACTGCGGTGCTGGGTCCCAACGGATGCGGCAAGAGCAACGTTATCGACGCCATTCGATGGGTGTTCGGGGAGCAGAAGCCCTCCGCCCTGCGCAGCGCTTCCATGCAGGACGTCATCTTCTCCGGTACGCAGAACCGGCCGGCGCTGGGCTTGGCCGAAGTAACGTTAATCATTGAAAACACCCGTAAGATTCTTCCCTCGGAATTCAACGAAGTGGCCATCACCCGGAGAATATTCCGGAGCGGCGAGAGCGAATACCTCATCAACAAGGTGCCGTGCCGCCTGCGCGACATCCACACTATGTTTCTCGACACCGGCGTCGGCAGCTCCGCCTACACCACCATCGAAAACTCGATGATTAACTCGATCTTGAGCGACAAGGCCGAGGAGCGCCGGATACTGTTCGAGGAGGCCGCGGGAATCGGCAAGTACAAGGAGCGGAGGAAGGAAAGTCTTCGCCAGCTTGAGCGTACGCGGCAGGATTTGCTCCGCATCAACGACAAGGTACAGGAGGCCGACCGTCAGGTGCGCATGCTCGCGCGCCATGTGGAGAAGGCCAACCGGTACAGGCGCTACCACGCCGATCTCAAGACGCTTGAGGTGGGGTTCGAAAACAAACGGTACGCAACCTATACGGATGCGCTGACGGCTAGGAAGAAAGAACTTGATGAAAGCGACCGGCAGCGCCAGACCGTGCGTGCCGGTGCGGCCGCCGCCGAGGCAACCATAGAAAAGATGAAGCTCACGGCGCTCGAGCAGGAAAAGGAACTGGAGGTCGCTTCGCGGAACGTGGCCGAGGCGAGCGAGACCATCATCGGCCTCGAACGCGATATGTCGGTGGCGCAGGAGCGCAGGGCGAACCTCGGGGAGAACGCGGCGCGCTGCGACCGGGAAAGCCTCGTCCTCGACGAGCAGATCGAAAGCGCGGGTACGCTCCGGCTCACCGTGGAAAAGGGAATCATCGAACACACGTCGGAGCTCGCGTCGTTCGACGAAAAAGTGGCGCGGGCGCGCGGCGAGCTTTCCGCGTTCGACGACAGGGTGGGCGCGGCGCGCCAGGAGTCCGACCGTGCCGCGGCCGAGCAGATCGAAGTCATCAACGCTATCGGCGAGATCAACAATTCGGTGGCCGCGCTGCGCACCAACTACGCGAACTGCATCGAGCGCACCGACCACGATCAGAAGGAGCTTGCCGCGCTCCAGGCCAGACTCGACGAATACCGCGAGGCCGTCGATCTGTGCAGGCGCCAGTTGGAGTCTGCGCACGAGTCCCACAAAAACCTCTCCCTGTCCCGCGAGGCGCTCCTCGCGCGCATCGAAAAGGAGGACGGCCAGTTCCAGTCTCTGGTCGAACGGGAGAAGCGCCTTGAGGCCCAGATCGACGCGTGCAAGTCGCAACGGGCGTTTCTGGAGGGCCTCGACGCCTCGTTCGAGGGCTACGAGAGCGGCGTGAAGGCCGTGCTCACCAAAAACCTTCCCGGCGCCGTCGGCATCGCGGCCGACCTCGTGCGCGTACCCGACGAGTCGATGCTCGGCCTCGTGGAGCGCGTGCTCGGCCAATCCATCCAGACCCTGGTATTCCGCACCGACGCGGATCTCAAAAACGCGGTGTCGTTTCTTACCGCCGAGAAGGCCGGATCGGCGCGCATGGTTTCCATGGAGCGGCTCGGCCGCGCCTCGTTTTCGCCCGGCTTTGCGCACGCGTCGGCCGAGCCGCTGCGGAAATTCGTCCAGGCGGCCGACGAATTTTCCTGCGTGGCCGACTATCTTTTCGCCGACACCTACTATACCGCCACGTCCGACGAGGCCATCGACCGCTCAAATGAATACGGCAAGGGACGGTTCGCCTCGAAGGACGGCGTGGTATGCCTCGAAAACGGTTGCGTGCTCGCCGGTGCGCCCAAGAAGGAGCAGGCCGGGATTCTCCAGCGGAAGCAGTCCATAGAAAAATGCGCCGCCGATATAGATCGTTTCGAAAAAGAATACCAGCGGGTGATCCACGAAAAGGAAATCTGCATCATCAACCGCGACGAGGCAAAGTTCGCGCTTGTCGAGGTTGACGAGAAGCTCAACACGGGCCGCCAGAAGCAGCAGGAGCAGGAAACCACCATCCGGCATTACGAGGCCGAGAGCCGCACCGTGTCGGCCGCCATGGACGAGCTGCGCGCCGAAAACGGCCGCACGCGCGAGCGCATGGTGGAGATCGCCGCGCAGATAAAGACGGCCGATCTCAAGGGTGAGGGACTCCTCGCGAAGCGCCAGGAGATCGAGGTCCGGGTCGAGCAATCGCGCGAGGCCCTTGCGGGCATGCAGGAGGAGCGCAACCGCATGGCCGAGCACCTCAAGAACATCGAACTCGAAATGATGGGGCTTGCCAACAGGATAGCCCAGGAGAAGCAGGACCTGGAACGCCTTCTCTCCGATGTCCGGCGCTTTTCCTCCCAGAAGGAAACAATCGCGCAGGAGAAACAGCAGGCCCTTTCCGAAATAGCGTCGCTGGAAACGTCCATCGGCGACTGGCGGGCACGGCATGAAGGCGAGCTTGCGCGCCGCGCCGAACTCGAACGGGTGCGCGACTCGCAGCGTGATGCATACGCGGCGACGCAGCTCGAAATGGACGCGATTCGCCAGACGCTCAAGGCCGATCAGGCCGGTGTCGAGGAACTGTCCGAGAAAATTCACGGCCTCGAACTCGACCAGACCCGCGACGAGCAGGAAAAACGCCGCATCCGCGAAAGGATTTACGAGGCGTACAAGGTCGATCTCGAATCCCCCGAGGAACGGATAGCGCTCGTCGAAGAGGACGGGGCCGCGGTCATCGAACGCATCGAGATGTTCAAGGAGCGTCTGCGGCGGCTGGGCGACGTGAACATGGCCGCGCTCACCGATTTCGAGTCGGAGAGCGCCCGTCTGCGCGAGATGACGGTCCAGCGCGACGATTTGCAGACCGCGGTCGACGATCTGGAAAAAGCCATCAAAAAACTGGACAAGGAAGCGCGCGTCCAGTTCATCGAGACCTTCGACCAGGTAAAGAAGAATTTCGTGGAGATGTTCACCACGCTGTTTGAGGGCGGCGAGGCGCAGCTCGGCCTCGAGGAAAACGTGGACCCGCTCGAGGCCGCCATCACCATCAATGCCCGACCGGCCGGCAAGAAGATGCGCGGCGTGGGCCTGCTTTCCGGCGGCGAGCGCGCGCTCACCGCGATTTCGCTTTTGTTCTCGCTCTACCTTGTGAAACCGTCGGCCTACTGCATCCTCGACGAGCTCGACGCGCCGCTCGACGACGCCAACATCGGCAGGTTCGTGAACATTCTCAAGAAGTTCTCCGAGCGGACGCAGTTCATCGTGGTGACGCACAACAAGCGCACCATGGAGGCGGCCGACCTGCTTTACGGCGTCACCCAGCAGGAAAAAGGCGTGTCCACCATCGTGGGCGTCAAGTTCGAGGAAGCGGCTCTTCGGGCCGCCTGATACATGCGCATCTTGGCCGCGGCAATCATCTGCGCGCTCGCGGCGTTCTTTGCCGCCTGTTATTTTGCCGGACTCTTCGACGACATGACGCTGAGCACGGGCGTGCGGGGCCCATATTGCACCGTATACCGCGAGCACATCGGCCCTTTCCGTCAAGCCAATACGGTCCTTTCCGACGTCGGCGGGTACCTTGCCGACCGGCGCATTCCGATACCGGCCCGCGCGTTTGCGCGTTTTCTCGACAATCCGCGCCGGGTCAAGTCCCAAAACCTGAGAAGCATGGTCGGGTATATCACCGACAGCCTTCTCGCCGACGTAAAGTCCCCTTACGTCGCCGCCGTGATACCGCCCGTCCGCGCCGTGACCGGCGTCCAGTACGCCCGCTCGTTCCTTTCGAAGTATGTCGGCCCGCTCAAGTTCTATCCCAGGTTATTGCGCTTTTGCAAGCAGGAAAATCTGGAATTTAACGGGCCGGTGATGGAGATTTACGACGCGTCGAGCAAGAAGATAGAGTACATAGCGCCTGTTCGATGAACGGTGTTTCCGTTAAGATTTCGCGGTTCTTCCGCTCACCCTGGACCGATTCGCAGGGTGATGGAAGAGTTTTTCAACGACCCGTCGGCGTTTCCGCGAACAGCTTGGGCATTCTCTCTCGCCTTCGTTGAGACACGGGCCCGGAGACGCCCAAACGAGCTTGTATTTTTTCCGTCCCTCGTCCTGCCGCTTCTGGATTTTCTCCCCCCGCCTCGTGTATTTTATCCACTCATGAAAACGAACCTCTCCGAATTCTCCATACCCGTGACCGTCGAATTCGAAGACGTGGACTCGTACAAAATCGCACACCATTCAAGGCTCGTCTTGTACCTGGAGCGGGCCAGGGTGCGGTATTTCACGAGCCTGGGGTTCGACCTTTCGGCCGAGGACATGACCGTGGTGCTGTACCGGCTGGAGATGAATTTCAAGAAGCCGGCGTTTTTTCAGGACGAGCTCACGGTCTCGGTGGCCCTCAAATCGTTTGACAATTTTCGCATGGAGCTGTATTATAAAATCCGCAGGGACAAAGACCTTGTCGCCCGGGCGACCACGGGCATCTGTTTCGTGGACCCTGTGCGCAAGACCATGATACCGGCGCCGGACAAATACTTCGAGCGCATCAACGCGCTCCTTCCGGTCCGTTAACATCCGGGAAAATCCGAGCATGGCTGATTCCGTTGTGATAACCGGCCTGGGCTGCCTTTGCGGCCTCGGCCTCGACGCCGCCTCCTGCTGGGGCGCGCTCGTGGAAGGCCGCAACCCCGTGAAGCGGTTCTCGCTGTTCGACGCCGGGGAGCTTTCCTGCAATTTCGGCGTGGAACTGCCTCCTGCGGCCGAAGGGCTTTTTTCTTCCATAAAACCGCGCAGCCGCTCGCAAATGACGCGCGCCACCATGATTTCGGCGGTGACCGCCGACCTTGCCGTGGCCGACGCGGCCCTTGCGAACGGCCAGGTCGACCCGGCGCGCATCGGCGTGGTGACCGGTGCCACGGGCACCGGGTATTTCTGGAACAAGCCGGGTCGGGACGAGCATCGCATCCTCAGGAACATGGCAAACGCGTCGTCTTCCTGGATAAGCCTGCGGAACAAATACCGCGGCCCGTCCTATACCGTGAGCACGGCCTGCTCGTCGGGCGCTTACGCGCTGGCCGGTGCCTTCGACCTCCTGCTTTCGGGCCAGTGCGACGCCGTGGTCGCCGGGTCTGCCGACTCTTCCCTCAACTATGCCGACGTGGAAGGGTTCCAGAGCATCATGGCCCTTTCCGAGGAAAAGGACGACATCCTACACGCGTGCAGGCCGTTCGACGCAAAACGCAGCGGCTTCGTGATGGGCGAGGGCGGGGGCATGCTCGTGCTTGAGCGCGAGGACGACGCGAAAAAACGCGGCGCGAAACTGTACGCGCGGCTGTACCGGCCGGGCCTGTCGAGCGAGGCATACAACATGCTGTCGCCGCAGCCGGGCGGCAACGGCATGGCGCTCGCCATGCAGCGCGCCCTCAGCAACGCGCAACTTTCCCCTTCCGACATCGATTACATCAACGCGCACGGCACGTCCACCGGTTACAACGACGTATACGAAACGCAGGCCATTAAGGCGGTCTTCGGGGCTATCGCGCCGTCGGTCCCGGTCTCCTCCACCAAGCCGCAGACAGGCCACTGCCTCGCGGGCGCCGCGGGCGTGGAGGCAGTGCTCTGCGTCATGGCGCTGTGTGAAAACACCGTCCCCGCGACCCTCAACCTGAGCACGCCCGATCCTCAATGCGATCTCGACTACGTGCCCGGTACATGCCGGCACCGCCAGCTCGACGCGGTGATGTCGAATTCCTTCGCCTTCGGAGGGCACAACGGCGTGTGCGTTTTCGCCAAGTTATGAGCAGGCCGGTCTATGTGGCGGGCACCGGCGCGTTCCTGCCGGGCGAGCCCATTCCATTCGACAGGATAGATTCGGTGCTCGGCGCGCTCGACGCCGCTCCGGCCGCCATCCGCAAATGGTACGCGGCCCGCTCGGCCGTGATGCGCGAGATTCTCGACGTGGCCTACGTCCATTACGCCATCGACCCCGTCACGCGGGAATTTACCGAGGACAACGTGACCATGTCGGTGAAGGCCGCGAGGAAGGCTCTTTACGCAGCGGGAATATCGGCCGGCGACGTGGACCTCATCTGTTACGGCAGCGCTCACCAGGACCAGATGCCCACCGCGTCGGTTCGCATCCAGGAGGCGCTCGGCATCCCCCGCTGCGACGAGCTGTCCATCCACGCCAACTGCACCTCGGCCTACAAGGCCCTGTACCTGGCGCACCAGCTCGTGGCCGACGGCAAGAACACTACCGCGCTCGCGATTTCGTCGAACATATCGTCGTCGGAGCTGCGCGCCGAATATTACAACCAGCGGCTCGTCGACCGGGAATCGCTGTTTTTGCGGTGGTTCCTCTGCGACGGCGCCGGCGCGGCCGTGGTCACCGCGAACCCCGTAAAACCCTTGGGAAACCGGCTGGAGTTCACCTACATCGAATCGGTCGGCGGCGACAGGCCGTCGCTCATGTACAACGAACGCCCCGCGCTGTGGCTGCCGCCCGACCGGGAGTTCGCCGAGGGACGCCATCACCTCCGGCAAAAGTTCAGAAATTCCCTGTCGACGCCGGTGTTCCAGGAACAGGGCGGCTCGGTGTTCTTCAACGGGCTCATGCGCATGCTCAAGCGCGGCGCCATTCCCGTCGACACCATCAGGCTGTTCCAGGTGAACATGCCCACGCGGCACATCATAGACTCGATCATGGACGAATGCGCGGCGGCGGGCATCCGGCGCGAGGCGCTGTATTCGAGGCTTCGCGACCTGGGGTATTGCGGCCCGCCCATGGTGTTCATCTGCCTCGACGAGATCCTACGGAACGAAAAACTTGATAAGGGCGACAGGGTGGTGAGCTTCGTCACCGAGGTGAGCAAGTTCATGCAGGCCGGATATTCGATAGTAAAAGAATAAAAAAGAGAATGATGAATTCCACAATGGTTTCGCCTCATCCCCGGCCCTTCTCCACCGCGTGGAGAAGGGAGTGATTGGCGCGTGGTTTTTTATGCCCCTCTTCACAAGTGGAGTGGGGCGGACGCAAAGCCGCCGGGGTGAGGCGGGGAACGCCCAGATTCTTCCATCATCATGAACGATTCAAGCGCATTTGTCTTTCCGGGCGTCGCGGTCGAACCGTGCGGCGCGGAAGCCGTTTTTTTCAACCGGCACCGGGCGGTGATGGGGCCGTTTTTGGCGCGGGCCTCGGAGGCGGCGGGGACCGATCTTGCCGCGGCCCTCGACAAGGGGGAGCTTGCCGGGCTCGGCGAACGAAACGGCCAGCTGTTCACCGTGGCCTACTCCCACGCCGTCGCGCGCGTCCACGCGGAAGCGGGGATCGCGCCCAGGGTGATGGCGGGGTATTCGCTCGGCGTTTATGCCGCGCTGTCGGCGTCGGGCGCCGTTGCGTTCGACGAGTGCCTTCTGATGGCGGGCGCCGCGTTCGACATCATGAAAAAACATTGCGGCGGCGGCCGTTTTGCAATGGGCGCGGTCATAGGCCTTACTGCGGGCGAGATCGAACTGATGCTCGCCGCCGACGCGTATAAAAGCGTCTGCAGGACAAACACCAACAACCCCGCGTGCCACGTGTTCTCCGGAGAGGCCGGAGACATGGAACGTTTCTTCGACGATGCCCGCGGCCGGGGCGCCCTGTCGACCGTCGCCTTCGGGGTGAGCATCCCGTACCATCATCCGCGCTTCATCGGGGCGGCGTCGAAGGAGTTCTTCGATGCGCTGGGAGGGATTTCCTGGAAGAACGCCTCGGTGCCCGTACTCTCGTCCATAGACCAAAAACCGCTCGTGCGCGGGGACGACCTCCGCAGGTTTACGGCAACCAACCTTGCCACGCCGGTCAACTGGCAGCGGGTCGCCGAGGCCATGGCCGCTCTCGGCGTCGGTGTCGCGTACGAATGCGGACCCGGCATCTCGCTGTGCCAGAACGGACGGTTCCTGGGCGGGGGGATGCGTTACCTCACGGTAAAGAAACTTGCCAAAAGGGAACGGACGTGACGGGGACGGTCTGCATCGCGGGAAGCGGGAAAATCGCCCGCGACGCGGGGATGTACCTGTTTTCACGCGGACGCACCGTATGCTGGGTGTCGGGGGACGCCGACAGGCTCGCGCTCCTGCACGCCGACCTCGGCAGAAAGATACGCAGGCTGGCGCGGTTCGAAAACGGCGCCGAAACCGAATCGCGCGCCTCGTTTGCACTCTACGACGGCCTCGGAAACGCATCGTTCGACGCGGTGATCGAATGCGGGCGCGAATCCCCTGGCGCCAAGCGTGACGCGCTCGATCGCCTCGCGGGGCACTGCGCGCCCGGCGCTTTCCTTTTCTCCACCTCCTCGTCGATTCTTCCCTCCTCGCTCCGGGGCGGCTGCCTCGGCCTGCACGTGTTCTTCCCCCTGGAGCTCACGGCGATCGCGGAACTGGTGGTCCCACAAGACGCCCCGGTTTCCATGCGGGAGCGCGCGGTTGCCTTCTGTAAAGACCTTGGGATCGCTCCCATCGTCCAAGGCGAGGCGAACGCATTCGCCGTGAACCGGGTGCTTCTGCCACTCCAGAACGAGGCATTTTCCGCGCTCGCCCGCGGCGTGTCGTACGACGACGCCGACGCCGCCACGGTCTCCCCGCTGTGCGGCGTCGGCATGTGCGCGCTCGCCCGCGGCGTGGGGCCCGCGGTGGTCGCCGCGTCGGTTGAGAATTACCGTTCGCGGATGATTCCGGAGGAAAGCGCCCTCTACGGCCCGCTTTCGTCGGGGCTCTCGGATTTCGAGGCCTCGTGCGAACGGTGGAAGGCCGCCCCAAAACTCGACGCCGGCGAGCGCGGAAAAATGTCGAAAAAACTATATTATCTGTTCATCAACACCTGTCTCCGGTTCGTCGAGAGGGGATACATAAGCCGGGCCGATCTGGATGTGGCGCTGGGCTCGGCGTTCGGCGCGACGACGGGACTCGCGCAGGCAATCGCGCGCGAGGGAGGGGAGCGCATCGCATCCCTTCTCGGCGAGATGCGGCGAAAGGGCGCGCCGGACTATTTTGAACCGTGTCCGGCATTGACGTCCTCCGCCGGGGATACCCGGAAATAAACCGATGAAACTCATTTACACGATAGAAAATTCAATCGGCGGGATCGTCCTGTCGAACCCGCCGCTCAATTGCCTGCCCGCGCCCGAGTTCGAGCGCCCCGACGTCCTGGGGGCTTTCCTGGCGCGGCCGGAGCTCAAGGGAATCGTCGTCGCCGGCGAGGGAAGGCACTTCTGCGCGGGCGCGGACGGCGAAAAACTCACCGAAATGTCGCGGGATCCGGAAACGCTCGGGCAAAACCTCCGCAAGGGAAAGGCGCTCCTCGACCTCATCCGGTTCGCCACGGTTCCGGTTGTCGCCGCGGTGCGCGGCAGTTGCCTCGGCGGCGGGCTCGAACTGGCGCTCGCCTGCCACTTTCGTTTCGCCGCGACCTCCGCGATGTTCGGCTTCCCGGAATCGGAAAAAGGGCTTTTGCCCGGGCTCGGCGGGACGGTTGACGCGCAGGAAACCGTTTCCGCGCGCCGCGTGACCGAGCTCGCGGTGTCGGGGCGCATGTACGGCGCCGAAGAGGCGCGGGACATGGGGCTGGTAGACGAGTGCTTCGAGCCCGCCGCGGTGGAGGGCGAGGCCCGCCGGTTCCTCGAACGGCTCACCGAAGGACGGTCGCCGGGTCTCATTCGGAAAATCCTCGAATCGATACACAACGCCAGGCGGCTGCCGCTCGGCGAGGCGCTTGCGCGCGAGACGGAACTCTTCTGCGAGGCAGTGCGGGAGGCGAATGAAGCGGGGTAGCGCGACATGCGCTGCGGGGAAAAAAAACAGCGCGGCTCGCGGCGAGCATGGATGCGTCCGTTCCTTCCTCGAAATAGTCCCGGTCGCCTTCGTCGGGAAAAACCGTACGCGGGTGATGAAGATGAATTTTTCCGCCGGTGACGCTCTCTCGCTCACAGGGGCTCCTCTCAGGACCATTGCGGGCCTTGTCGCGGCCAAGAAGGCCGTTATCGCCTGCGCAGGAGGGGCCGGCTTACGCATGGATCCCCGGCTCATACGAATCATACGTTCGTCCCGCGGCGCGCCGCGTGTGACGGGGATGTCCCGCGTCCCGGCTCTCAAAGGCGTTCTTGTTTCAATTTCCCACACGTCGACCCATGCGTTCGGCCTCGTCGCGCGACAGGCCGGGGTGCGCCGTGCCTGACGCTTCCTGCAGGCTCCATTGCGAGGGCGATATCGCGTTCCTCACGCTCGCCGCGCCCCCGAAAAACGAGATGGGCACCGCCTTTTTCACGGAACTCAAGCGGCTCGCGCCAGCAATAAAAGGGCTATCGGTGAAAGGGCTTATCGTGCGGGGCGAAGGACGTCATTTCTCGTCGGGCGCGAACCTCGGCGAGCTGCGGGCGATGCTGGAACGCGGGGCCGGGGCTGCCCCCGGAAGGTCGCTTGTCGACAACAGCGAAAGCTTCTCCGCCATCGCCTCCCTGCCGGTTCCCACGGTCGCCGCCATAGGGGGGTGCTGCTTGGGGAGCGGGCTGGAACTCGCGCTTTCGTGCCGCTGCCGCGTGGCGGAGAAAAACGCCGTACTCGGTCTTCCCGAGGCTACCTTCGGACTCATGCCGGGCTGCGGCGGCACCGTGCGGCTTGCAAGGCTTTTGGGCCGCGCCAAGGCAATCGAAATGATCCTCTCGGGCTCCTCGATGCTGGCGCCGGACGCATATGCCCTGGGGCTGGTGGATGCTGTTGTTGACAAGAAGGATCTTATGCGCACCGCCGCGGGTTTTGTCGAGCGGCTCGGATAGACGGCGGGCCGCCGGGGGCCGCGCAGAGACGAAGCGCGTTCCTCGCAAAGAAGCCCGCCCCGGCGAGGAGAAGGAACGGGACCGCGGCCGCCCACTCCATTCCGAACGTTTCCGCAAGCCCCGTCCACATGGTCGAAAAGCCGCGATAGGTCTCGAACCCGGTGAAATCCACGGTGTTTCCCTTCACGATGTCGTCCCAGTAGACGTGGTACGAAGGCGCGGTGCAGTCGACGCAGAAGTCCGCGCAATCGTAGACCTCGGGTTTCCCGAGCAGCTTGTGATCGAACAGCCGGGCGGCGATTGCCACGTGGGAATGCGCCACGGTAACATATCCCTTGTGGAAGTAATAGATTTGCTGGTACCAGACCAGGGATCCGAGAAGGCAGATCCAGAGGGACGCGGCGGTGAACCCCGCGAGCGCGGCTCGTTTCCACGGCCGCGCCGCCAAGCCGCCCACGAATTCGACCAGGGAAACGTGGCCGGCAATCATCGCCGGAACCACGAGCCTCGGCCCCCAGGCCCATCCGCCGCTCCAGTCGTGCCACCTGGCGTAAAAGAGAACGTCCGTGACGAGTATGACTGCAACGAAGACGGCGATTGTCCCGTGCGCTTTCAAGAATCTCGGAAACGACACGGCGCAGAGGGCGAGCAGGGGGGAAAAAACGAAAACGGATTTCGACGGCGATAAAAGCAGCCCGGCCAGTCCCACGAGAACCGGGGTGTCGAACATGCGCTGCTCCTCTCCGTACCCGAAATTGAAAATCGAGCCGTAGTAATGGCGGTTGAGGGCCATGAGACCGGCCAGGGGCAGGCCCGCGCTCAGAACGAACGCGGCGATGCCCCCGGCAGTGGCCCGCCTTGCAAAAAGGCAATAGGCAGCGTAAGAGGCTACCACGAGCGAAAGCGGCCCGTTTCCTATTTTAAGGAGGTAAAGGGCCGCGGCGATCGCTCCCAGCATAAGGCCCTGCTTCGCGTCGAGCGGCTTGCCGGCCGCAATGGCGTATAAAAACAGCAGGAGGCACAGGGACGATGGCGTTTCGGCGTGGACTATCTTAGAATAGGGAAGGAGTATCGACGCGCAACACATGAGCATGACCGTAACGGCCGAGGCGCCGAGGCCGTAGCCCAGCCGCGCCAGCAGCAGGAAGAACACCAGGGCGATTGCGGCGGCGTATACCGTGTTGGTGAAGCTGAGCAGGAAGCGGAGCGCGTATTCGAAGGGAACGGCCGTCGCGCGCGAGGCAAGGTCGGCAAGGCCGACCTGCGGCAGGAACGACGCGGCATAGCCGATTCCGTACCTGCCGTGAAAGGCGCCTTGCCTCGTTGGATTGACCGACCAGAACCGTGGCGTCTTTTCAATCGCCAGCGTTTTTCGGAAATACAGGGACTTGGCGGTCTCGACGCCGTACTCGGTGTCCGACGGAATGCTTCCCATTGGGGCGAACACGGCGAAAAAGAGGAACGCGGCCGCGGCAAGATGCAAGGCTATGAAAAACGTTCCCGGTTTTGACGAAGCTGAATTTACTGGTGGGTTGATCATACGGGGAATGCCGGCACGGCGCCGCTCCAACATTGTATCATATCATCCGTCAAAAGGAAAGCGCAGGGTTGCCGGCCCGGTTTTTCGTTACTATACTATTATGTATATTATTGGGCATACGCTCCCGAGATACGGTTGCGGTTAATCCTGAAAGTAAACCAGCCCATGAAGACCGTCCCCATCATTGCATTGTCGTCCTCCTCCGGCAAAGACATGCTGCGCCGCATCCGGAAATCACAGAACGCGCGGGCGGCCGGTGCGCAGGAAACGGTCGCCCGTATCGTCGCCGACGTGCGCAAACGCGGCGACGCCGCGCTGTTCTCCTTTGCCAAGAAATTCGACGGCGTCGTCCTTTCGGGGAGGGACGTCCGCCTCTCCAAGGCCTACATCCGAGGACGGGCGCGGCTCGCTCCGGCCGCGTTCAGGGCTTCGTGCAGGGAGGCCGCCGCGCGCATACGTGCCTACCACGAAAGGCAGCGGCCGTGCGTTTTTACCCTCAAGACCGCCGAAGGCGAGCTTTCTCAGATAGCAAGGCCCGTGCGCCGCGCGGGCGTCTACGTCCCGGGCGGGCACGCGCTCTACCCGTCGAGCGTCCTCATGAACGTCATTCCCGCTCAAATCGCGGGCGTTTCCGAAATAGCCGTGGCAACCCCTCCGAGGGGCGAGCTCGATCCGGGCATCGCGTTCGCGCTCGACCTGCTCGGCGTATACGAGGTGTACCGCATGGGCGGCGCGCAGGCAATCGCCGCGCTCGCCTACGGCACGAAATGCGTGGCGCCTGTCGATAAAATAGTGGGGCCCGGCAACCTGTACGTCGCGCTCGCGAAAAAGGCCGTGTACGGCGACGTCGACATCGACGCCGTGGCGGGCCCCAGCGAGGTTATTGTGCTTGCCGATGCGACGGCGAATCCGGCCTGGGTGGCGCTCGACCTCCTCGCGCAGGCCGAGCACGGCAGCGGCGACGAGACCGCGTTCTGCGTCACCGAAGACGCGGGGCTGGCCCGCGGGATACGGGCCGCGGTTGCGGATGAAATTAATCGCTCGCCGGTGCGGCCCGTTTTCGAAAAGCTCCGTCCGTTCGCCCTGTGCATATGCCTGGCGAAAAGCCGCGCCCAAAGCGTTGAATTCATCAACGAGTGCGCGCCCGAGCACCTCGAGATAATCACCGCGGCCCCGGCCCGCGACCTGGCGATGGTCCGCAACGCCGGCGCCGTTTTCCTCGGCCCCTACTCGCCGGTCGCGATGGGCGATTATTTCGCGGGAACAAACCACGTCCTGCCCACGGGCGGGGCGGCGCGCTTCGCCTCGGGCCTCGGGGTGGAGAGCTTTGTCAAGCGCATGTCGGTCGCCCGCATCGGCAGGGATGGCCTGCGCCGCAGCGCCGCCCATGTGTCGGTGCTCGCGCGCGCGGAAAAATTCGTGCACCACGCCCTAAGCGTGGAGCGGCGGGCGGGAAAAGAATAATCCCGTATAATACAGTGGGGCGTTCCCCCGTTTCCAACAGGGCCGGGCAACTGTCGGGAGGATTGCTTCCTCCAGGTTCGGCCATTTGTTTTTGGGGAGGTAATTTTTACGGAAAAGAATGATGGTTCGCGTATCGGCGGCCTGACCTCTCAAACCCCTAAAAGCCCAACCTCTCCGTGTGCCACGTTCGTTCCGGTCGTGTGGGATTGACAGACGTTACTATTGGACGGCCCGCCTTCCAACCGCCGCTTCTCGGTGCCTCCACGGCAAAATCTCAGGCTTGCCGCCGCACATCAAGGGGGCTACCCGGGAGATGAAAAATGCCTATTGAATTATTTATAATAAAGGCTCCCTCTTCATCTCCACCCCTTCCTTCTCCGCTTTGTCGAACGCGGCGCCGCCGCCGAGCGCCGCGGTGGAGAAGCGCGGACACGAAAGCACGGCCTTCGCGGCTTCCGCAAGCCCAGCCGGCGATGCAAAAAGCACGCCGTCGCGTACGGCCTGGCGGTATTCGCGCGTGCGGCCGCACAAAAGCGCGGCCGTCTCGGCAAACCCTTTTTCGTGCGGGGTGCGCGGCGCGTCTGTTTTGCCGATGGTGCCGATGATGCTCTGGTCGACCGCGCCCGCGGGGAGTCCCGCCGCGGCCTCGCGCAGTCCCTTTTCAAAATGAGAATACGTCGACGCCAGGTTGGGATCGCGATACGAGGCGCAGGAAAAAACCGCCTCCCCCCCCGACAGCATTGCCATGCCGCCGTACGCGCCGCCTTCCACCCGCACCTTGTCCCACAGGTAGCCGGTGGAGAGGTTTCTTGACAGAAGAAGAAGGACGCCGAGCCGGCCGGGTTCCTGCCTGCCCAGCCCCCACGACTTTGCCGCGAAATTGACCGAAGAGCTTATCTCGATTCCGACCGCCCCGCCTTGTCGTGAAAACTCGAACGGGAGCGCGGGCGCTTTGTCCGGAGGAAGGGCGCGCAGCACCGGCGCGATTGCGTTCGCGGCCTCCCGCGGATCGTCGGCGGTGATCGAAAGCACGCTTCCGGCGGACGAAACCACTGCGGCGTGCACCTTTTTTATCGCGGCGGCCACGCCGGAGGCCGAGTCCGCCGCCGCGAGGCCGTCGAGGAACCTCAGTTGCGTTATGCCCCCGAGCGTCTCGTCGACGCGGCTTGCCGCGGAGATGTCGGCCGAAGCGTGCAATACCGCGAACGAATGGCCCGCGTTGATCACCGACGCGTTGAGGTTGTTCCGCATCTCAATGAGTACGTCCTTTATCTGTTTCGTGTTCGAGAAGTCGGGCGCAAGCAGGATGTCGCGCAGTATGTCCGCGGTTTCGCCGAAGCGCGCGGCGAGCGACTTGGCGTGGACGAAGGCAAGAAAGACGAGCCTGCCGTCGGCGACCGACGTATCGCACAGGAACGACGCGTCTATCCCGCCGGTCGACAACGCGGCGCGCTTGGCCATCTCCTCGTACGAGAGCCCTGCCGCGCCGCACCGGGTGAGCAGATTGAGGTACAACGGCAGATAGGGGAGAAGCTCCCGCGGGACCGCCGAGCAGTCGAAGCCGATGTCGCAGTAGACGATGCCGGACGTGAAAAGGGGGTGGAGATACGTTTCGATCCCGGCCGTGCGGACAAGCGTAACCGGTACCTCGCGGTTTTTGGGCGGCAGGTCCAGTTTGGAGAGCTTGGGCAGTTTTGCCAACGCCTCGGGCGGAACCGGCTTCTTCTGCTCTTCGACGAGCGCCCGCGTTTCCTCCACGATTCGTTGCCTGTCGCTTTTGCTAAAACCGGCCGAGAGCGCGGCGGCCTGTTCCTGCGACTGTGTTTCCAGTTTTTTTCCCATGGCCGACGACGCGCGCACCGTGACGCGCAGCCTGTGCGGGTTGCGCACGAGCAGTTCGCCTATTTTTTGCGCAAACCAGCCCGTGCCTCTCTCCTTTTCGGCGCGTATCGACGAAAGCGGTTTTTCGAACGCGAGGTGCGCGAGCGGGTCGCCGCCGTACAGCCACGAACGAAGGCTTCGCTCGGCAAGCTGCAGGTTGTAGGGGAACCTGCCCGCGTCCGCGATTTCGCGAAGCCTAAACTCGATGAGCCGTATCGCGCCTTCAAGAAGCCGTTCGTCGATGCCGCCGGCCACCTGTTTTTCGAGCGTCGACAGCACGAGAGACTCCACGGCCTCCGCCCGCTCGGGCCTGCTTTTTCTGAGGCCAACGCAGAACATGCCGTGCACGAGTTCGTTTGAAAACCCGCAGATGTCGTCGAGGTCCTCGCCGAGGCCGGAGTCGACCAGCGCGCGGCGGAGCGGCCCGCTTTCGGTCCCCATGAGGTACTGGTAGAGTATCCGGCCGAGCAGGCTCGTTTGGGCGTCGGCCGACATGCCGAACTTCCACGCCAAAGCCACGGTGGCCAGGCCATCGTCCTGCTCGGGCGCGGGCGCCTCCACCTCGGCGCGCCGGGGCGCGGGCCAGTCGGGCTGCACGGCGATTTCCACGCGGCCGGGCAGTTTGTCGAAGGAAGAAAGGTATTTTTCGTCGAGGAACGCGAGGGTCCTCTCCGACGGGATGTTTCCATAGAGGACGACGAGCGAGTTCGACGGGTGGTAATACCGCGCGTGGAACGCGCGGAACTGCTCCAGCGTGAGGTCGGTTATGTGCAGCGGCTCCCCGCCGCTTTCGTGGAAATAGGACGTGTTTGGGAACAACAGCGACATCGTCTTGCGCTCCACGTGGCTTGCGAAATCGGAAAACACGCCCTTCATTTCGTTGTACACGATGCCCTTGATGCCCACCCGGCCGTCCTCCGAATCAAGCTCGAAATGCCACCCCTCCTGCCGGAATGTCGACGGCGACAGCAGCGGGCAAAACACCGCGTCGCAGTACACGTGCACCAGGTTGAAGAAATCGGCCTCCACCTGGCTCGACACGGGGTACAGGGTCTTGTCCGGGTAGGTGAGCGCGTTCAGAAAGGTCTGCAGCGACCCCTTGAGTAGCTCCTGGAACGGGTCCTTGAGGGGGAACGCCCGCGAGCCGCCCAGCACCGAGTGCTCGAGGATGTGCGGCACGCCGGTACTGTCGGACACGGGCGTGCGGAACGCGATGGAAAACAGGTTGTTCGGATCGTCGTTGAACAGGTGCAGCAACTTGGCCCCGCTTTTCTCGTGCGTAAACTGGTAGGCGGTGGTGCGAAGTTCGGTTACGGGCTGCACGCGTTCGAGAATAAAGCCGGAATACCGGTTGGCGGGTGACAGGTCGTTCTGGTTCATCATGATCCTTGTAAAGGTGAGCGGCATGGTTTCAGGTCGCGACCTGAAACTTGGAACTTACGATACGTAATCGCGTCGATAAAATACTCCATCCGCGGCCCCGTCGAGGGATTTGCACCCGCTGATGTATATTCATAGGCACATCACGACCGAAAGGAAACGACGATGCCGAAGTACCAAAAATCAAGCAAGCTCGACAACGTGCTCTACGACATACGCGGCCCGGTGCCCCGCGAGGCGAAGCGAATGGAAGAGGAGGAAGGGCTCCAGGTAATCAAGCTCAACATCGGCAACCCGGCGCCGTTCGGCCTGTTCGCGCCCGACGAAATAATCCACGACATGATACGCAACCTTCCGGCCACCGAGGGATACAGCTACGAAAAGGGCCTGTTCTCGGCGCGCAAGGCAATCATGCAGTATTACCAGGAAAAGCGCATCGCCGGCGTCGACGTGGAGGACATCTACACGGGGAACGGCGTGAGCGAGCTCGTGGTGATGGCCATGCAGGGCCTGTGCAACAACGGCACCGAAATTCTCGTGCCCGCGCCCGACTACCCGCTGTGGACCGCGGCCGTGAACCTCGCTGGCGGCAGGCCCGTGCATTACCTGTGCGACGAGGAGTCGGGCTGGCTGCCCGATATCGGCGACATCAAAAAGAAAATAACGCCGAACACCAGGGGTATCGTGGTCATTAATCCGAACAACCCCACCGGGGCGCTGTATCCCAGGGAATGCCTCGAACAGATTGTGGAAGTGGCGCGGCAGCACTCGCTCATAGTCCTTTCCGACGAGATTTACGACAAGATACTGTACGACGGGGCGAAGCACGTGTCGATGGCGTCGCTCGCCGACGACGTGTTGTTCATCACCATGAGCGGGCTCTCCAAGGCCTACCGCATCGCCGGGTTCCGCGCCGGATGGATGGTGGTGTCGGGCAACAAGAAGGACGCGGCCGATTTTATAGAGGGCCTCGACATGCTTTCGGCCATGCGGCTGTGCAGCAACGTGCCCGCGCAGTCCGTCATCCAGACCGCCCTCGGCGGGTACCAGAGCATCAACGATCTCGTGGCGCCGGGCGGCAGGCTCTTTGCCCAGCGGGAGGCGTGCATGAGCGCCGTTGCGAACATGCCCGGCGTGTCGTGCGTTTTTCCCAAGGCGGCCTTCTACGCGTTCCCCAAGCTCGACGCAAAGAAATTCAATCTTTCCGACGACGTCAAGTTCGCCTACGATCTGCTGCACGAACAGCACGTGCTCGTGGTGCAGGGAACGGGGTTCAACTGGCCGCGTCCCGACCATTTCCGCATCGTGTTTTTACCGGCGGTTGAGGAACTGAAGACGGCGATGGAGAGGATAGGGAAGTTTTTGAAGACATACAAACAGTAATCAGTCATGGTATAAAATTTTCGGGGGAGAGGTATCTCCCCCGGCCTCGGCCCCCTCGCCGCTTGCACGGCCGCGGTGTCCTCGGCACACCCCTCTCTTGGGTAGCCCCCTTGGCAAGGCAGTAGCAAGCCGGAAACATTGTTGCGGGGGCACCACGAAACGATGGTTGATGAAGACAAATACCTTGTCGCTTTGTTGCTTTGTATTTTTGGGCTCACGAAAGATCGCTGGAAATGCCAGTAAAAAGTTGGCGCGGTCAAAATTTGTATCGTAGCCGTTCCCCTCTCCACGTGTGGAGAGGGGTGGCCGCAAAGCAGCCGGGGTGAGGCGACGGATTGATTCGAAACGGCGCAAAAGGAATTTTCGACGGGATAGATTCCTCTTGCCGCGCGTAGTCGAACCGGAGCGGTGAGTCAAAGCGAAATGCCGCCTGACCACGGCCCGCCGGCCATCACGGCGGACCCGCAACGAGGCGAATAGCCGAGCCCGGAGGAGAACCGACCCCCCCGCGAAGCGGAGGAACGCCCGATTGTATTTATAATGAACCCCCCATCCCCGAAAGCTCTTCCAACCTCCGTCTGCGGCCTTCTCGCCTTCGCATGGACGGCGCTCATGCTGTGCGTCGGGCTCTGGCCGTTCACCTTCGCGCCCGCCAACAACGCCATAATCGACGAACACGGAAACGGCATCCGCTTTTCCCGTCCCGCCGCTGCGGTCGAGGCCGACACCATGAGCACGGCCGACAAGGAAGCCTTTTTGAACGGTACCGTCACCATCGCGTTGCGGATACGGCCCGAACGGCGGATTCCCTGGTTTTTGCCGCGCATCCTGTCGATAGACGAGGGCAATCGCCTCAGGTTTCTCATAGGCCAGTGGAAAAAGCATCTCGTGGTGAAATCCTTTGGGGAACAGGGAGGCAAGGCGGTTGGAATAGCCGATGTCCGGGACGTCCTCGATTCCGGAACGACGCGCATGATAGTCATTGTGACCGGCCCCGACGGGACTCGCGTGTACGTCGACGGCAGGGAATCCATGCACGGGGACGTGCGCCTGTTTTCCGGCGCTGCGGCCGAGCCGTGGCGGCTTGCGCTGGGCGGCTCGCCCACGGGTAAGTTCACCTGGACCGGGACGCTGTGGTGCGTGTCGGTGTTCCGCGGCGACGTCTCGGGGCAAATGCTGCGGGACACGGCAAACTCCGCGTGCGGAGCGTGCGACACGACGCTGGGCGCACGGCGCATGCTCGGGTATTCTTTCGACAGGCCCGACACGCTTGTCCGCGACTGCGGCGGCAGCCGCACGCTCATGGTAAAACGCCGGTTTCCCCTCGTACCTGCGGTGCTCGTTCCTCCGTGGAGGGATTTTACCGGCGACGCCTCGTACTACTCCGACATCGTCGTCAACGTTCTTGGCTTTGTTCCATTCGGATTTTTCCTTGCGGGTTTTCTTGCACGGAGGAGGGCTGGGGCAAAACTCAGGACGATTGCAATAGCCGTCGCAGCCGGGTTCGCCATAAGCCTTTGCATAGAACTGTTACAGGTACTCCTCCCCGGCAGAAGCTCGCAGATGTCCGATCTCATTACAAATACGCTTGGGACGCTGGCGGGGGCGTACGCGGGTTTTCTTTCGTTCAAATTGAAGCAAAGAGAAAAGTCATTTTAATTGTCGTATGCTTCCGTTGCAAACGTCGCCTTCTTTCCCTTCCAGCCATTCGTTCAACTCCTTGATTCTCTCAAGCGTGAGACGCTCGAGGACGATACATCTGCACATCGGATTCGAGCTTCCATAGGCGCCTGGAGCCGCGTCTGGGTAATACGCGCCGAGCTGGGCGTCTCTAAAGACAAGCCACGCTTTCTCGGCCGTAACGAACTTCCTGATAAAAAGCGTGTCGTCCCTGTATTCTCTAAGGATCCGGTTGTATACCTGGTTTAATTGCCGGTCCGTCTTTTGATATGTACCGCATTCGGCATTGTCCATTTCCAGCTGGGTTTGTGAAAATGCCAGGCAGGAAACGGCAAAACACAGCGAGACCGCTACGCGAAGAATGTTCATGGGTTCCTTCTTGGTTTGAATGTATAACGAAAAACCAATCGACAGCGAGTCGAGGGTGGTTACGAATGCGGACGGGGATGGTTGAGCGATGTGCTATGCCGCCTTTTGTTCTCTTCTGATTCGTATTCCGGAAACATTATAATGGCAGGATGCACGTTAAAGGCCTGCGCAAGCCGTTCCGCGTTTTTTTTGCCGATTTCCAATTTGTTGTTTTCAAGAAGACTGATATTCGTTGCATTGATTTTGCACCGTTTAGCCGGTTCTTTTTGAGTCAAACCTTTTAATTCACGAAGCATCTTGATTGCTTCTCCGGTAGTTAAAGCAACGTGCTGTTTGGCGAGGCCCGAAATCGTTCTGGTTGAGTTTGTTCATTTTTGCTTCCTTTAGTATTCATGCGGATTGATTTCAAGTACATATACAGTTACAATATTTTTCTTTGCCAAATAAATAATGATGTTTTTACCGGAGATTCGCGGAGCTTGCAATAAAACTTTTATCGCGCCATTTACCGTCACTCGTGAACCGTCAACCTGCTTTTCAACACTCGAACGCTCCAACATCCCGGCGTTTCCCCGCGTCCCGCATTAACGAATCCACGCAGCTACATTTTTACAGCAACCTTCATCACCCCGGGCTTCTTCGCGTACTCGAACGCCTCCATGGCCTTTTCGAGCGGGAACTCTTTGGAAATCATCCATGAAAAATCCGGCTTGTAGGTTTCCAGGAAATTCAGCGCGTCTGCAAACAATCCGCAACGCGAGCCGACAACGGTTATTTCATCGACCACGATTGGGGCGGGGTTGAAAGTCAGGTTTTTCGCATAGGTGCTTTTTAGGACAAGCGCGCCGCGCGGCTTTGTACATTCTACCGCCAATGGAAAGGCGTCGGGATTGCCCGAAGCTTCTATTACCACGTCAAACTTGTCTTCTTTAAAGCTGCTCGAAAGAACCGAATCCACGCCGAGCTTTCTCATCATCTCAAGTTTTTTGGCATGTTTTCCAATCGCCGTCGCCCTGCAATCGCTCTTTGCAAGCACATGTGCTATGAGCAGCCCCAGCTTTCCGTCACCTATGAGAAGGACCTTTTTATTATCCAGATCAATCCGGCTTTTTATTTCCAGCGCGGCTGCCAGCGGCTCAATGAATATCGCGCTTGAATCCGGGATTGAGTCTGGAATCGCTACAACATTCTTTTCTAGGACGCATATGTATTCGGCGAACGCGCCGTCGCGGCCCTTGATGCCGATCACCGTCCTTACGGGACAATGCCGCTCCATTCCGCTTTTACAATACTCACATATTCCGCAGCCGCAGTTGATCTCCGCGGTCACCCGCTTGCCGATAAGGCTGCCGTTTTCCGCCTTTTCGACGAAGCCGAAAAACTCGTGGCCGAGAATTCCTTTGAAGCCCGGCATGTAGCCGGCAGCGATCTCCCGGTCCGTGGCGCAGATGCCGGCTTTTGTCACATTTATCAGGACTTCGTTCGGTTTTGGGATAGGGATCGGGACGTCGGCCGGATGGAGTACGCCGTCAAAGTATAAAGTTTTCATTTGAAATCCCTCAATCTTGATAGGGGGCTTCACCCCCGGGCCCCGACCTACTTTCTTTCTGCGGCGAAAGAAAGTAGGCAAAGAACGCCGCGCCATCAGCGCCGCCAGATCCTTCGGCCTACGGGCCGCTTGCGAACTCGCCCGACAAGAACTAAATCCTAAGAATAATTCAAACCTGCACAAGGGAGAGAATTTCTTTTTGCCGAAAAGGTCGGGCTCGAACAGCGCAAGCGGCAAAATCCTCCGGCCTCAGGGGCGGCGCTGATGGCGGGAAGAAAAGCAGACAGTCCGGGTCTTCCAGCAATAGTTTCTTGCGTGCCCCCCGCAGCAATGTTTCTTGCTTGCCGCAGGACCATCAAGGGGGGGGCACGCCGGAGAGGGGAGTGCCGAGAACGTCGAAGGCGGTCGAGGCCCGGGGAGATACTTCTCCCCCGATATTTATTTGTTTACAATATCCATCAATTCTTTTTCCATCGTAAAATATCTTTCCATCGCCATAATAACCGATTTTACTTTTTCCTTTTCCATAGCTCGCCTCGAAAGCACCTCGCCAAATCTTTCCTGCAACGAGACCACCCTGTCCTTCACCCGCGCGTCGGCATAGGCGACCATCTTGTTTTCGAGCGATTTCGGCAGAAAAGACTCGTCGGGCGCTCCCCTCAATGCCGAAATCTCGTACATGCTGCCGTGCATCACGACGGCCGCGAGATCGGGGTGGCCTTCCATTGTCAGAATGTCGACGGAATTGGTTTCGTGGTCGCCTTCGCGGCTCCTGCCGATGTCGTGTAAAAGCGCGGCGACGCGGACTTTTTCCGGGTCGACGTCGAGTGATGGATGGCGTGAATGGATTTTCTTGGCGAGGTCGAACGCGAAGGCGGAGACCTTCCTTGAATGGTCGATGCGGCCTTTGTCAAGGCCGTATTTCGCGAGCAGGGAAAGTGCGCGGCGGTAGGTAATCATTTCGATTCCGTAGACCGGGGGGAGGAAGCCGTGCCTACGACTTGCTCGCTCCGTGGGTGTAGCGTTTGATCTCGACCTTTTCCATGGTGACCAGACCGCCGGACGAGGCCAGCGAGAACAATTCGGAAAGTTTCGGAAGGAACGCGTCAATCTTGCGTTCCTCGTCGATTATTTCGACGATGACCGGCAGGTCGGCCGATATGTCGAGCACCTTGGCGCTCCGTATGCGGCTGGTTGGGCCGAAGCCCATGGTGCCGCGCCACGACGTTGCCCCGGCAAGCCCGGCGGCGCGCGCCTCGCGGACTATCGCCTCGTACAGCGGGACGTGGCGCACCTTGTCCATCTCGCCGACGAAGATTCGCAACAGTTTTGCGGGACCGGAAATTTCCATGCGTCATCCTTTCGCAATCAGGCGAACGGCCGTGAAGCCGATAAAAAAGGCGGTAAACGATCCTGCGAACGTGGCGCCGAAATACAGCGATGCCAGCGCGATTTCACGGTCGGCGAGCATTTTCTGGAGTTCGTACACCAGGGACGACAGCGTGGTGAATCCGCCGCAGAGACCGGTGGCCAGGAACAGGCGGGCCTCGCCCGAGAGCACGGCCCGTGCCTCGGCAAGACCCGCCACCGCGCCGATAAGGAAGCACCCGGCGAGATTCGACAACAGCGTGCCCCACGGCACTGAAATCGATGCGTCGCGCGTGACAAGCGTCATTCCATAGCGCAGGAACGACCCCAGCATGCCGCCGAGGCCGACGAGCAAGAACGAGGTGAACAATCGAGACATGGACTATTTCCTTTGAAAGCAAACGACGCGCGGGGCGAACAGGATTGACGGACGCGTATCTTCCTGCGGCGTCCGCCCGCGGCTGTCTCCCGCGTGAAAAAAATAGGCATTTTCACCCGTCGCTGTCAATTCCGCGCCGGCGCCGAAACCGGATTGTCGTTCGACCGTCGCCCGTGTTTGACAGCGGCCGGCCTGATTGTTTATTTTGACACGCTCAAGAAAATCCTGCGAAGGGCGCCGGCGGCCCTGCTGTAAAGCGTCGTATTTTCCACCCATCTAACGGAGGCGTCATATGAAGGATAAAGGATTCGTTCTCGGACTTGTGACGATTTCATTTCTCAATGCCTTTGCCGGGCAGGCGACCAAAAGTTCCATTTCATTCGCCGTGACGGACATGTATCTGAAGCCTCTCGGCGGCGCCGACGTTTGCGCGTGGACGATGTCCGGCGATACCATAAGAGCGAAATCGTCGAGCGCGGGACGCGTTGTCTTTTCCTATGCCAAGAACCAAGCGGCCTTGGCGCTTTCGGTGTCCAAGAAAGGATATGCCGCGAGATATCTCGACCTTGGGCAGGCGGATTGCGCAAAAGGCAAGCTGGGCGACGTGATGCTTCCTCCCGCGCAGCCGGGGCTGTACGGAACGGCCGGGAACATGGTCGCCGCGAAACGCGATTTCGGATTCAAGAAAGCCGTCATGGTCGATCTCATGATTCCCGCCCCGTGCGACGGTGAGTACACCGTAACGGACTTCGATACCCTGTCGGTGAAGGAAGACACCATCACGTTGTATTGGGTTCCTCAGTACGGCAGGACGCTCGGTGAAAACATGTTCGAATCGAAAGGCGGCTGTTTTCTTTTCGAAGTCGAAAACGACGCTCCCTTCGTGACCTACGGACACCAGGGACACAGCAGGGGAAACAGGATAAACGTAGAGGTTTCGACGGTTCTCAACGCAAAAAACCTGGAAAACACCGGCCTGGTGCAGCAGAAGGTGCAGGTTTTTACCGTGAAATTCCCCGCGAATGCGGGGAAATACGTGTTTTACCAGGGCGGCGGCGTTGCGCAGGACATCGAACCGCATCCCGACAAGGACCTGGGCTGCTTCGCGTTCGTCATAACGAAATGAGATGGGGAAAGCCCTTGCGCGGTCGATGCGTGATTCGTGGGACGACAAAGTAACAAAGCGCCAAAGAACCAAAGCGAGAATGTTTTTTATCGGCTGTCGCTCCAGCGTGCCCCGCAGCGGTGCTTCGGGCTTGCCCCTTCTCCAGCAAGGGAGCCCACGCCGGGGAGACGCCTCTCCGCCGAAATCCCGTCGAGTTACTTTTTCTCTTGTTTGAAGAATTCCTGATACAGCGCGTTCACCGCCTTGGTCTCGTCCGACGCGTCGATGCCGAAAATCATGCTTATCTCCGAGCTTCCCTGGTTGCACATCTTGATGTTGACGCCCGCGTTGGACAGCGCGGCCGCGGCCTGCGACAAGACTCCTATCTTGTGAAGCAGGCCTTCGCCCACCACGGCGACCAGCGCGATGCCGAACTCCGACTTGATGTCGTCGGGATGGAGCGTGTCGTCTATCTGGCGGATGATGTTGTTGACGTCCTCGGGCTTAAGCTGGTTCTGATCCAAGATGATGGAGATGTTGTCGACGCCGGACGGGCAGTGCTCGTAGGAGAGGTTCATGTCCTCGAGGATGGAAAGCAGGCGTCGCACGAACCCTTTTTCGCGGTTCATGAGAAATTTCTGGAGCGTAAAGCTGCAATACCCTCCGCCGCTGGCGATGCCGGTCACGTCGCGCTGGCTGGGCAGCCGTTCCGACACGATGAGGGTGCCGGGATTGTCGAGGTTAAAGGTATTGCGCAGGCGGATGGGGATTTTCTTGCGCATCACCGGCCGCACGGCTTCCTCATGCAGCACGTTGAAGCCGATGTAGGAAAGCTCCCGCATCTCCTTGTAGGTGAGTGCGGGTATCTGCAGCGGGTTTTCCACCGCGTTGGGGTTTGCCGAGAATATGCCGTCGACGTCGGTCCAGTTCTCGTATTCCACCGCGTCAAGCGCTTCCGCGAGGATGGACCCCGTGAGGTCGGAGCCGCCGCGGGAGAACGTCGCCACGTCGCCCTCGCGCGTCACGCCGAAGAAGCCCGGGAACACCACCACCTGCTGCGAGCAGATTTTCTTGAGGCCCGCCAGCTTGAGGGCGATCTCGCTTAGTGGCTGGGCGTCGCCGAAGCTGGGGGTGACTATCATGCCCGCGTCCTTGGGGGACACGTAGGTCGCCTTTTTGCCGATGTGCTTGAGGTATTCGGCGAACAGCCTGGCGTTGACGTCCTCGCCGCCCGCCACCACGAGGTCGCGGAACTTGCCGGGGTGCTCCTTGGGCGCGGAGATTCTCGTGTCGAAATCCTCGAGGATGCTTTCGACGAGGTCTTTTCTCACGCCGAGCGGTTCGTAGATGCTCCGGAAGCGGTTCTTGACGTCCGCGATCTCCTGCGAGGCGTCGCGCCCCTCCAGCGCCTTCTTGACGGCCTTGATGAGCAAATCGGTCACCTTGACGGTGACGCCTTTGGCCTTTCCGGGCGCGGAGACCACCACGCAGCGCCGGTTCGGCTTGAGGTCGAGGATTTTTGCGATTTGCTGGAGCGTTTCCTTGGTGGCGACCGAGGTCCCGCCGAATTTGCATACGATGAATTCCATCGAACCGTCTCCGTCCGTTAAGGTGCTTCCGCCGGAAGGCCGAGCTGCCTGCGCCGGTATTCCGTCGGGGTAAGCGATTCGTGCCGTTTGAAAGCGCGCGTGAACGAGTTCGCGTTGGGGTAGCCCACGGCCGAGGCGATGTCCGTTATGCCGGCGTCGTTCCGTTCGAGCATGTATTTTGCGTGCTCCATGCGGACGTCGACCAGGTACCGGTACAGCGTTTTCCCGGTTTCCCTGAAGAAAACCAGATTAAGATAATTGATGTCGACCCCGCATTCACGGGCCAGTTTGTCCTGACGGCGCAGCGAACCGTAATGGAGTCTCATGAAGTTCTGGGCCTTGGCCACGAGGCTTTTTTGCTTGTTTCTCGGGAACTGGCTTTCCTCGATGAGGAGGACCCCCTTTGCGAAAAGAACGACGAGCATATCGATGATCCTCGACACCGGGGCCAGTCCCATCATTTCTGTGCCGTTCGATATCACCCGGATACAGTCGAACACGAGATTTTCAAAGGCGAGTTTGTCGTTTCCGTCAAGTACCGTCTTCCCCTCTACCTCGGAATTCCAGTAGCACTTCGCGTTGTGCGACGGAAGAAGGGAGAACTCCAGAAGAAAGCTTTCGAAGGGGCCCTTTTGGTGGAGGTAGGTGTGGCGCTCGCCCACGTCCATCACGCCGAGAAGCCCCGGCCGCGCGGCGCCGAAAGTGCCGCGGGTGGCATTCTGGAGTATCCCGATTCCGTCGACCTGGTACCAGAGCAGGTAGCGGTCCTGCTGGAAGCGCAGCATGGTGTCGGCGGAGCCGGGCGGCATGGCGAGGTTGCGGAGATAATCGATGCGGGCGATCTGGATTTTTACGCGCGGGAGCTCAACGGTGATGCCCTGGGGCGACCACGAAGCGAGGCCGTCGAAGGTCTCGAAACCCGGGAACCGCGGGTGGGGCACGATTGACGAGGCCTTGAATTGCGAAAGTATTTCGTGGCGGGTCTGGGGCATCCGTCAAAAATACATGTTCACGCCTAAAAAGGGCGGATGCGGCTACAGAAGCATCTTGATGAACCCGGTAAGCGCGAGGAGAAGCAGGACGATTGCAACGATCATTACCCAGGAAATCTTTCGTTTCGGGCTTTCGCCCCCGAATTCCCGTTCGCGGAGATCCTCGTAATCGACGTCGTCGCCGATGTCTATTCCGTCAAGGTAGGTCTTGTCGCTCCAGCCCGTTCGCTCGTCGGAACCGCACTGCGGGCAGGCGGCGGCGTTTACAGGGACATCCCCGCCGCACGCGGGGCAAATGAAGGTTTTATTGGATTTTGATTTCATTTGTTTCAGCTAAAATAACTTTTGGAGGGGGAGGTATCCCCCTCGCTCCGGCCCTGCGCTCATATTTTTAAAGTTCACCTTATTCCGCGCAAGGTCCTGCGCTACCCACTCTGGCGTGGCTCCCTTGAGGGGACCGCTGATAGACCGATACCTCGGTTGGGGGGCACGCAAGAAACGACGGCT
>JGI20214J51650_10000120_pt1 | contig 46256 bp, 47 predicted proteins | sample WetSurMetagenome_FD_51650 | JGI IMG/M metagenome (IMG submission 51650)
TTGCTGCTGCTTCGCTTACTCTGTCAGCGCCTGCTTTCTTACATAATCTGTGCATGGGAGCTACGGCTATTTCTAATTCAGTCATATCGACATCTCTGTAGCTTCTTTTTCTCTTTAAGGCAATATTTAACCTTTGTTATCGCTTTTTTCCTTAAATCACCCTTAACCATAAGGGATCCTTTTAAGCAAAGAAAAATTATAAAACCTTGAATCATGAATATAGCGCTGAGAAAAGATGAAACTAATAGACGCCCATATTCACCTCTCTGACGCTGAGTACTCCGGCCACATCGATGAGTTGATAGCGGATGCAAAAAACTCAGGCGTAACTGCTTTAGTTACCAATTCGATGGACCTAAAAACCTGTCAAAACGATATTAAACTATCCGAAAAATACCCAAATCTGGTTTACCCCGCTTTAGGCATCCATCCTTGGAACGTAAATGTCATTGGAGAAAGTGAACTACAAGAAACCATAGATTTTATTCAAAAACAAAAAGGCATTGTTAAAGCAATAGGGGAAATTGGATTAGATTGCAAGTATGAAACGGTTTGGGAAAAGCAAACTATGGTCTTTGACAAGATGCTGCATTTGGCCGAAGCGCTTGAGTTGCCAGTAATAATTCATTCCCGCGGAACCACAGATATTATCGTGGAAATATTGGCTTCCTATAGGCTTAAGCGGGTTCTTTTACACTGGTTTAGCCATCCGATGAGCGCTCTAACCAAGGCACTTGACAAAGGATATTTCATCACTGAAGGTCCACCCGCAACATACTCTAATGGCATCCGCGAAGTCGTAGAAAAAACGCCTCTAACCAATCTGTTAACAGAAACCGATGGTCCAGTCACCTATTGGAAACAACCTTTCAATGGACAATTAACTAAACCCTCATACATTCGCAACGTTGTGGGAGCAGTAGCTGAAATCAAAAAAATGCAGCCAGAAGAGGTAGCTGAACAAATAATCAGGAACTTCGAGATATTCTTCAACATTAAAGTAAATTGACTGCTTATTTTCTTCTTTGCTGTTCCTCGAAGCTTGTCGGTCACTCAATTCAAAGCTTGAAGGCGTAAACTTAAATTAAGCCTATTATCTATTGGAAGTTGCTCTTGCGCTTTTAAACGTCGGAGAAAACTAAACTATTAAATTCGGAGGAATACTAACTGGGAAAAGTAAAGACTGATCAGATTAAGAAGCTGGGCAAAGAACTGATGGCCAGGTTTCCGAGCAAATTCAACACTACCTTTGAAGACAACAAACGTGCAGTAGATGAGCTAACCAAAGGCTCCACAACACGGGTAAGGAACCAAACTGCCGGATATATAACACGGACACTCGCATTAGCTCAAGCTAACTCAGCAGCCGAGTCTGAAATGGACGAAGAAGAAGAGATAGCAGAGTAACACGGAAAGAACCTTCATGATGGATGAGTACAGGAAAGGTTGGGCACTTCGGTACCTTCGTGAAGCCAAAGCTGAACTGGAAGCGGCACGAAAAATTCCGTATATGGCGCCAAGTTTGGTTGTTGAAGCCATACGAAAAGCCCGAAACGCCATCTATTACAGCCTCGGCGAACCAGCTTTCATTGAGATACTTATCCGTGAAGAGGTAACTAAAACTCCCGCGACCAACGATTCTGTTCTGCGTTTTCTAATAGAAATCGAAACAATTGTGCAGCAATTAGCGCAACTTGAAGAAGTTAATGGGGATGCAATGATGAAGCAGGCAGATTCCATCGTGGACATCGCAACCGACATAGTTGAAACGCTGACACAAGAAAAACTTGAAAGTTTCAGCTAATTTTTTTTTTAAAACCGCTATTTATTCTATCCGTAGCAGAAATAGTATTCTACTGTGGGTGAAAAAAAAGTGAATGACACAATAACCACGCGCGATAAAGCCGTCATAGCAATTAAAAATCTGACTTCAATACTGCCAAAAATAGGAATAATGCATAAACCGAATTATCATCCAAATGGAATCACATTTATCATTGCAACCAAAAATGAAGAACGATGGATAAAACCCTCTATACAATCCATTGCACATGTTGCAAACGAAATAATCGTAATAGACAGCACAACCAACGACAATACTACCAAAATAGTGGCAAACTTAGCAGAGTACAACAACAAAATACGGCACATACGATTCTACCAAGAAGGTATCCACTCTTTTGCTCTATCATTACATATTGGCTTAATCAATGCACAATACAAATGGGTATTCAAATGGGACAGCGACTTAATCGCTAAATCTCCCGAAGCCATATCTGAATGGATGAATAGAGTTCAAACACTAGACAAAAACCGCTATCACTACGTAGATGTGCCACGCATCAACATAGAAGGCGATTTATATCATCAACCTAAAAATGAACCATTCGGAGCATATGAAGGAAGAATCTATACCTGGAACCCGCAACTAAAATACGGCTTAAAACCCAACTATTATGAGCAACTATTAGGCGACAGCATATATGGCTACCGAATACCGTTATTCTATAAAATGAATCGTTGGCATGAACCATACATATTTCACATGAACATCAAAACACCACAACGCATGCTTAATCGATTATTCTGGGGAGATTATATGTCTAATAAGGCAACAGATTACAAAACCTTAGATGAATATACTGAGTACAGAGTAAAACGTGATTGGAACTTAACAGTGAAAGAAGCACAAACAAAAATTTTATTGGAAAACCAAAAAAACCTCATGCCTTATGACGAAAAACGATTTGGTGAGCTCCCTAAATTATTAATTGATAACGAAAAATCTTTTTCTCTTGATAAGAGTGAACAATAGGTGCCTTTAACTGTAAAATTCATTGGTGCACTACGCCATCTTTCAGGAAAAACACAATTCACCACCAATTTTCAAGAAGACATCTCCATAAAAGGATTGATTGAAAAAATAAGTCAAGAAATCCCCGAATTGAAAAGAACGTTTGGAGACCAGGAACTCAACCATTCAAAGTCAAACTCACTAATACTCGTTAACGGTAGAGAGATTAGTGTTCTAAACGGGTTCGAAACCAAATTAAGTGATGGGGACGAAATCGTATTTGTTCCAGTTGTACATGGCGGTTGACCATTAATGATAACGTTGACTAGCGACTTTGGTTTAAAAGATCAATACGTGGCAGAAATGAAAGGTGTCATTTTAACCATAAACCCGAACGCAACAATAATCGACATAACACATAATGTTGAAAAATTCAACATTCGAATGGGGGCTTTCATTCTGGCTTCAGCGGCACCATACTTCCCTCAAGGCACCGTACATTTAGCCGTTGTGGATCCAAGTGTAGGCACCGATCGATGTTCCATTTTAGTGCAGACTAAGCAGGGTTTTTTTGTTGGCCCTGATAACGGAATTTTGATGTTGGCAGCCAAAAATCAGGGAGTCGAGCACATTTATGAACTCACCAAAACAAATTTTATGTTGCCCCAAGTTTCGAGTACTTTTCATGGCAGGGATATTTTTGCCCCTGTAGCAGCCTATGTGGATAAGTGCAGAAATGCCTCAGAATTTGGTCCAGAAATCGATAACGCCGTAAGACCCGAGTTTGCCAGCGTAAAATCAAGCGATGATATATTGATCGGTGAAATCTTGCACGTAGACGATTTTGGTAACATAATCACAAATATTAGCCAGAAAGAAATGCTTCAAACAAAAACAATCAACGTAAAACTGCCTAACGTTTTCCTAAATGTTGTTTTCGGAAAAACGTATGCGCAAACCAAACCCGGGGAAGCCGTAGCGCTGATAGGGAGCCATGGTTTTCTGGAAATAGCATTAAACCAAATGAGCGCAGCCGAAAAGTTCTGTGCCTCAGCTGGAGACAAAATCGAGGTTACGCCAGCTTAAGTTTTATATTCCCCACAACTTTCTCGATAACATCCACGGGGTTCTCTAATTCCTCAAGTTTTTCTGTTACGTTAAAGCGTTCGCCCATGTACTTCTTAGCGTACCCAAGAACTTTCTGCTCAGCTATAATAAATAACGGAAACTCTTTTTTGGTCAAATAGGTGTTTACGTAAGTTTTTGCCATATCGGAGATTGCTATGCTAGGAACCCCTTGCAACGCTGCTTCTCTTGCAATTGTTCCCCCATAACTTACCACTAGATCAGCATTTGCAACAAGGTTTGCTGAGTCCATGAGTCCTTCCTTAACTGCAAATGGATCCCCCTGCTCATTGTATCTTTTAATCAAATGTACATTTCCCAGCGCGGCAAGCTTATCGACTAAAGTTTTTGCGTTGTCTTGTTTTCCACCCGCATAAGCCGCTTTAGATTCTATCTGCCTAACAACAATCAGAGGTTTTTTCAAACCTGCAATTCTGGTTGGCTTAAAATTCTTAATCCATGCAACCTCGTCTACTCCTTTGAAGGAAACAACGTTCTTTGCGCAGTAGGCTCTCGTAAAACTCTTGGGTAAGGCTTCCGAAACAACCACAGTGTGTGCAAAGGGTATGGTTAGCCTATTGGTGGCTAAAGCGTGGGGTGTGTCAGCGGTTAAAATTATTGGGATTCCTAAGCCGAAAGCTGTGCGGCAGAGCTCAACTGATTGGTGAGCGATGGCAATGTCTGGTCGGTTATCCTTGAAAAGTTTTGAGAATTCTATTACACGCTCCGCACTCTCTTCAAGCCTTGAGGTAAGAGTTGAAGGATTGTATTTTCCGACGACGATGGGTTTTTCTCCGAGGATTTTGGCTAGCGCTACAGTGTCAGGGTGTTCTCTTGTTGTAAAGATAAATTCGTTCCCTGTTTTTCTGAGTCGTTTACCAATTGCGNTACCATACCTTGTGTGCTTGCCAGTACAGGCATCATACCAGATTCTCATTATTTCACCTTTGTTTGTGCCTTTATGAAGGCGTCACGTTTGGCTTCGTAAGCTTCCAAAGACATGACTTTCTTAGCCGGTGTTCCAGCTACAACTGTTTTAGGAGGTACATCTTTTGATACTACGCTTCCACCACCAACCACAGCTTTTTCTCCTATTGTAACGTTGGGCAAGATGGTGACGCCTCCACCGATTGCTGCACCATCTTTTATGATTGGAGGGTTTAGGAAGTTGCTTTTTGGGTACTTGTCGTTTAGGAGGCTGCTGTTTGGAGCGATGAATACGTTGTCGCCTAGTATGCAGCCGTTGGAGATGGTCACGTGAGCTTGTATGTTGCAGTTTCTGCCTAGAACTACATTTTTGCCGATGTCAACGAAGCTTCCAATCATGGTTCCGTCGCCGATTTTGGTTCCGTCTCCAATCACGACGTAGTTCCAGATGGATACATCTTTACCTATCTCTACCTTGGTGCCTGTGACTATGCCTATGCCTTTCTTTGGATTCTGCATGCTTGTCCTTTCGAGCTCCAACTTTAAATAGTTTAACATTACCTTGACTTTCCAATGAATGGTGGCATGTGTTTGGCTAAAGAAAATGTTCTCATTATTGGTTTAGGCGAGATAGGCCACACTCTATTTGCATTGTATAGTGAGTCTAAAGAAAAGTTCTCGGTTTATGGTTTAGATTTAGATATGGAAAAAATGAAGGTACTGGGGCAAAGCAAAGAAAACATCCCAGCCAAAGTTGACACTATTCAGGTTTGTCTGCCATGCGGTAACCCAGGAAAATTCGCGGATATAATCAAAGGCTACGTCGACGAGTATAAGCCCAAACTAACAATCATCAATAGCACTGTTCCACCAGGGACCACACTTAAAGTTGCCGCAGCTTGCCGTTGTCTTGTTGCCCATTCTCCTGCACGTGGCGTTCATATAAATGCTGAACACATGCTCTGGGAAATGAAACGCTGGACCAAATACGTCGGCGGCGCAGACACAGCGGCATCCAAAGAAGCCAAAACTCATTTCGAGAAAATGGGACTAAAAGTTAAGGTTCTCAAAAGTTGCCGCGAAACTGAACTCGCTAAACTTTTCGAAACTACATATCGNGCTTGGATGATTGCGTGCTTCCAAGAAATGCATCGCATCTCACGGGCTTTTGATGCTGAATTTGATGAAGCAGTCGACTTCATTGAGGACACCCATAAAGAACGCTTTGACAGGCCAGTCATGTTTCCAGGTGTTATCGGCGGTCATTGCCTTATCCCCAACACTGAGTTACTGCTCAAAAGCTACAACTCAGATTTCCTGCGGCTAATTTTGGAGTCCAACGAGAAACGTAAAGAAGAAATCAAAGATCCAATCGTTAAAGCTGAAGCGGACAAGGTTGCAGCAAGGGCAATTGCATTGGAGAAGAAGCTTGCAGGACCAAAAAACGTGGTTTTAGACGAGAAGACTCCATCAGGATGCACATAAGTCTCTTCCGAAAAAGTTGGCCCTATCCCCATTTACTTATAAAGTAAAATATTTTTTTGGAGGATTGCTGCTGTTGTACTTTTTTGATGATTTAAGATTGCTATTTCCTGTTTCATTTGTGGATTATTCTGCGTGGTTGTGGCGTTTTCTGTGATCTTTTCGGGAAATCCTTCAGGAGCGCAGAAGGCTTAATGAGATCGCTGCCTTTTTCGGTAAATCTCTAAGTGTTTCAAGAAAAAGAGTTATCGTCTAACTTGGAAGTAGTCGTCCTGCAAATTTTGCAGACGACTACTTCTAATGTTTTGCGAGTGTTTTAGATGCTTTTTTAGTGCTCTAAAGAGTCCAAGCTTTTGTCAATATTATTAAAACAACAATAGGCAACAATGTAGATTGTATCCTTGTATTTTTTGAATTAATCCGTGGGCGACTATAGTTATATTTGCTAGAGTTTTTCTATAACTAGCTCTTTTGCAAAGCCTGCCAAAAATTCAACGTTTAACTTAGTGAGGTACCAAAATGTGCTTCCGCTAAAATTGCTTAATGCTGCAAACGGCGTAAAAATAAACCGTGCAGCCATTCTGCGTGCCAGCTTATAAAGTCCAAAATGCCCATACCGCCTATAAGATATGCCGATAATGACATAATTTTTTGATGTGCCCAAATGTGTTGCGCCAAGAAAAGGTAAGACCTTCCAGATGTATCCTGTTTTCTGGACGTAACGTTTGAAGTATTGGTCTTCGCCGAAGAACAGCTTTGGCGGCTTATAGTTTTCCATAAGTTTGCGGCGTATTATGATATTATTGATGTGCGGGTTAGTATCTAATTTGCTTAGATTATACACGGTTCCGACGACGCGTTCGTAGGCGGCAGCGTGCTTGTTTTTGTGTACGGCCACTGTCCCAATTGCACCTACGTTAGGTTCAATTGCTTTGGTGACCATTTGGAGCCAGTTATCTGGCAAAAGCATGTCGTCATCAACCATCGCCACCCACTCAGTTTGTGCCTGCAACACCCCGTTTTTTCGTGCAATGCTAAGTGGTTTTTCGTGTGTGTTGATGATTTGCCCGGAGCACGGCATGTGTTTAAGTTGATGCATTAGTGTTGGGTTAGCCTCGTCTCTGGAGGGCACGACAAAATCGACTTTCATGTAATTCTCGGAGCAGGATGGCATAGGGCATAATGTTCTAGCTTAGGTTAAATAGTTTATCGCAAGCCGTCAAAATGAAAAAAGGTTACATGTTTAAGATTTTAACGGCTTTCTGAGCAGCGCGCTTGTAGCTTTTCTTGGTTATCATGCCCTTCTGGATTCCATTTAGCAACTGTAAAATCATGCCTTGCCTGACGTGCTCAACCATCTGTTGCTCACTGATGTTTGGTAAGCGCATGCAGTTGCCGATTTTAACATTGTAAGCTGCTATGTCGAATTTTTTAGCTATGTTGTAGAGTTTTGATCCGATAATTGGGTTAGTTATAGACCATGAAATGTATTCGATGAGATTATCTCTAAGGCAAGTCTTCGCGAACTCTAATGTGTTGTTGACTTCTTCAGGGGTCTCGTATTCGAGTTTGCCGTTTGTTTCCCATGCATTATAGAGCATCAGAAAACCGTAAACCTTAATGTTGAATTTCTTGAGCAACTCAAGCGTTCGAATATTGTCTGCTTGGGTTGCGTTCTTGCCTATGCCCTTAAGGACTCTGTCGTTGGCTGATTCCAGTCCAATGTGAACAAGCCAAACATGGATGTCACTTAGTTTTTGCGCTAACTGATCGTCAAGTTTGTCAGCCCGCAGGTTACATTGGAACGTCATGCCTTTGAGCTGTAATTTTTCGATTTCATTGCAAACTTCCAAGCACCATTTGATATCAACGTTAAAGGTGTCAGAACGGAGGTAGATTTCTCGGATACCTCTGCCGTAGAGATAGTTAACTTCTTCGGCGATGTTTTTGGGTGAACGCTGCCTTATCCAAGGCTTCTCCAGTTTCCAAACAGGGTTGCTGCAATATGTGCAGTAGTTCGGGCAGCCACGGATTGGAAGCATATATGCCATGCGTTTCTTCTTACTAACAGCTATGTCGTAGTTTCCGAAGTCAATTAGTTCCCATGCTGGGAAGAAATCGATGTTTTTTAGGAGCGGTCTTACGCCGTTGTTCTTATGTTTGTTTATGGTTCCGACTATATCGGAGATGGGTTCTTTAGCTTGGACTTTTCGGATTAATTCGGTGGTGGTTTCCTCGCCTTCGCCTAAGATGCAGACTTCGATTGGGGTGTTTTTGAGGATATCTTGAGGGTCGATGGTTGGATGCGGACCTCCTGCAACCATAAGCATCGATAAACCCAGATCTTTTACTTTGAAGATTGTATCAAACGACAACTCTCTTCTGGGCGTGGTGAAAGAGATTGCGTAAATGTCCGGTTGGATTTCCTTAACTTTTTGGAGGTGTTCCTCCATAGATAGGAAAGGTTCAAGATATGTAAACTCCACATTTGACAAGCGTGGTTTAGCGTAGCCAATGATGTAGAGGATTCCAAGGTTTGGAGACTCTGTCACAGCTTCCCCTTTGCATTCGCGACCAAACGGAGGGTCAGCAAAAATAACTTTAAGTTTATTTTCTTGGGGCGCCATGTTTTGTCACCGAAACTGCCTTCCACTACTCACTTTCCATGCAAGCGTATATATTTTGCTAGTTAAATCGTCAACAGGGAAACTTCATAAACTCCAACGAAGAAATGTAACGCACACTGACCTGAGGCATAATTGAGTTGGCAACCTTCCTTGTAGTTCACCCATACCTCGACATCTACGGCGGCGGCGAACGCGTCTGTCACAATGTAATCAAAACGCTGGTTTCAAATGGGCAGAAAGTGGAGTTGTTAACTTTCGATTTTGACGCGGAAAGGTACAGGGATATTGTGGGCGAAGATTTTCCCCAGGATGTCGTTGTTCACTCGCTAGGCAAGCGGATTGAGGTTAAGCCGCCCTTCACAATTTATAAGCGGCACCGCAACTTCGTAAAGCTATTAAAGAAATACCGGGACAAGTTAGAATACGATTACCTGTTCTCAACGCAATCATCCTCACCTTTTGAACCAGTCTTCCTAAACAAAGCCAAAAAAAATATCGCTTATGTTCATTTCCCAGAAATACACTACGACTACGCTCGAGGAACATTCAAACGCAAACTATACCTGTGGCTATTCAAGCATTGGGTAGAGCAGGGTATCGATAAGCTGGATATGGTTTTCTGCAACAGCAACTACACCAAAGAAGCCATACAACGGTACTGGAAAAGCCATGGCGTAAAAGAGCCCGTTGTCATTTATCCAGCGGTGAACCTTCAAAAATTCTGGTTCGACAAACCCCTCTCACAGAGAAAAACAAGAGTAGTTTATGTTGCTCGATTCATCCCTATTAAACGACATGAAATATTGAAACGGTTAGCTGCTGATTTACCAGATTATGANTTTGTTAGTGTCGGCGGATTAATTGATGCAGAAAAAGATTGGTTTGATAAATTCCAAGAAAATCTGCCTAAAAACTACGCATTGAAAACTAATCTGCCTGGATCTGAACTGCTAAACATTCTTCATGACTCCCGAATCTACGTTCACCTAATGGAAGGAGAACATTTTGGCATAGCTCCCGTGGAAGGCTTAGCAAGCGGATGCGTTACGATTGTTCATAACAGTGGCGGAATGAGAGAGTTCATTCCAGACGATTTCAGATGGGAAACCTATGATGATTTGAAAGAAAAAATCGTCAAATACATGGAAGACGAAAAAGCGAATGCAAAATGGGATACAACAACTCGCGTGCAACTGTGGAGCAAAATTTCGTTGCTGACTCCGGAGAATTTCCAAAACAATATTTGGTCAAACGTTAAAAGGTTAATTGAACAAAAATAAAGGCTACCCGACACCTGCTGTTAGAAGTATAATACTCCGATTCCAGCCCATTTCTGATCCTGTTTCTCAATAATTTCGATGTGTCGGTAGATGGGTTTTATTTCTTTCCAGAATCTGTCTACTTCGCAGCCAGATGCTGGGTCATGTGTGACAATATCGTGGAACGCAACAATCCCGCCTTTTTTGACTAAAGGAGAATACATCTGAAAATCTTGCTTAACGCCTTGGTATGTGTGATCTCCATCAATGAATAAGAAATCAACTTTCTCGTCTTTTAGAAGTGTCTTTATTTTCCCAAGTGTTTCTTCTCTGTGCGAATCTGCTCTGATTAATTGGATAACATTCTTTCTAGCTAAAGACTTGAAAAGCGGAATCTTCCAAGAAGGATAACCCCCTCCAAAAGACCCAGAGGGTAAATCAACACTCACTATTTTTTCAGGACTTGCAACGTGTGCAAAGAGAAACAACGTTCCCCCACTTGCTGATCCAATTTCAACAATTTTTTTAGGGTTTAATTCTTGAACGACTTTGCAAAGGTGGGCAATTTCCGACTTTACTTGCAGGGGCTTTAAACTCACAGTCCAAGAACTACGGATTTTTTGTTTATACTCAAAACTAAAAACAAGGTCAACCAGTTTATCGATGTCTCTTCCATAAAGGTCAGCTAAACTTGTGATTTTACGGGCTGCAACTCTTGACCCGAAAATGGACATGTAAACTTCAAAAAAGGGTTTGATTATCTTTCGGGAAATTTTCATGGGTTCCATTTAACTAAACATTTTTGGTCCTTTTAAATCATGCGAAATAGGTTTTGTACCATTTGGATTTAACTGTTGTTTTCTACTTGCTTCCGCTATGTTCTGGAGGCTTTTAGCCACAGATTTGCGGTCTAATATTGGCCTCCAAAACTCTGCGATTTTCTGTGGGTCATATTTACCGTTATCCCATTTTATTGCGTCTTGAAGAAGAGCAGCAAAAATGGCTTTTTTATCAAATAAAGGTGCTGTTGTCCCTGAGAAACCCTGCATCGAAAGAAAATTCAGACTCTCTAAAGGTGTGCCCGCAATTGAACATCCTGTGCAGAGGGCTTCAGCTGAAGCAATCGAGAAGCTTTCCCATCTTGAAGGCACAAAAAAAATCTTAGAATTCATCAGAAACGACTTTATCTTTTCGCGTTCAACAAAACCCAAAATTTCAATGCGATCTATGACGTTTTCAGGTGCAGCTTCAAATAGCTTCTTCACCTGCTCGCTGCCATTTCCAAAAATAATGAACCTGTAATCTTTTCTCTCTTTTAGGAATTCCACGACAGTTTCCACCATTACTGCAGTGTTTTTCTGTCTGAAATCATCCCACCGCCCATAGGAAACGGCAACATTTTCTTTTTTGCCAGGTTTGCCCTCGACAAACTCTGGAGTTACTGGGTTAGGAACGAAATATGTTTTTTCAAGTAAATCGGTTCTACACCATGATGCCAGGAAGTAATTGAGGTTGGTGAGGGCTTCTGGGCTTTCGATTATTGCGCCGTCGCTGAGTTCTATTTGTTTGATTATTTCTGCCGCTACCTTAGCATGTCGATTGCGTTTTGCGGATTCGGATGCAAGATGCCACCAAACATCGCTAACGAGGTTACGTGCAGTAAAGCGTTCCCTTAGTGGGACTCTAAAAGAGTGTCTTTTGAGTGGATATGCCATTCTGCCGTCGCTATCAAATTTGAGAAAAACCTTCTTTTTGCCCTGTTTCATTTTTACTATAAGCGGTGAGTAGTAAGCGCCTTGCAAAGGGTAAGCGATTATTGCGTCTGAATCGTTTTTTAACCAAAATTCTTCATCGTAGAATTCTTTAAGGGTGCGTTGGACAAGCGGAAATTTTGGGTTACAGTTTTCTAAATCTTTTTTTGCGGTTGTAATAACGCTAGAGTTTATTCCAATATCCATTAGTCCTAATGGAATTTGGCCAGGGTCTTTTAGTTCATGGAAAGGACAGTATAAATCAAAAAACACAGATATTTTCATAAGGTCTCTTTCCATTCTTTAAGAATTATTCTATGGCGGATTTAACTATTTATTATTTCAGTGCTTAACGATTTGACAATGAATCCTTTGTATGTAGGCAAATGCTAAATATACACAGAAACCATGTAAATCAAAAGGGGTTTTGCCAAAAAGTGAAGTTGCCGTTCAGTCGAACCTTCCAAAACTACTTCATTGAGAAGCAGGAAAAAAAAAGGTTAGCCATTGCTTTGGCTGGCTGGAGTTTTAGCCCTTTTCGGATTGGAATGATTAAGTACGAGATTGTCGATTGGGAAAAACATTATTTACCGATTAATTTTCGCGGCAAAATCGTTTTGGATGTGGGCGCTGGGGAAGGTGAAACTGCGATGTTTTTCCTCAAACATGGCGCTTCCAAAGTTGTATGTATTGAATCTTGCGCTGAAGCCAACAAGTTCCTTGCAATTAACGCGCATAATCATCCTGATCAAATAACCGCCATTAACGACAAATTCCAACTTAGCCAACTCAAGATTCCACACGACTTTCTTAAAATGGACATCGAGGGGTACGAAGAAGCTTTGCTTGGGGTTAAACTTGAAACTCCCGCTGCCATAGAAGTTCATGGCTTGCAATTATGTGATAAGTTTGAGGCTGCGGGCTGGCGAATTAAAGCGTTGAATGAAGAATGCGAAAAAGGGTACGGCTGCACAAAATACGCTTATTGGCAATGCTAAAGAGTTTGTGTTACCCAATGAAAAGGGCATCTGAATGTTGATGATGAAAACCGCTTCAAAAAAATTGGGAAATATAATTGAAAGAGAATTTTATAAAAAACTTCATAGACGCCACAGATATGCTCCGAAGGCTCAAGGCCAACTTGAAATTAATTTAGTGACTTCATGGAACGAGCAATGTGGAATTGCAACATATTCGGCTTTCTTAGCTGAAGAGCTTCAAAAGAAAGTTAAACTATACATCACAAGTTTACCGACCAAAAACGCGATAAACCCTTGCTTCAAAATTTTAGGTTACAGCGTTGGCAGTTCGCATGATTTAGTTCACGTGCAATTTGAGTACGGCTTATTTCCAAGCTTAAAACTGGGAAAAAGGACTTTGACAGCTTTTTCTGCTTTACCTTTCTATTTTGGACTCGCAATGGGAAACCGACGCGTGGTAACAACTATTCATGAACCCAGAAAAGCTGGGTTAGCAGGTGTTCGAAGTGGGCATTTCTATACAAATTTGCTCGATAAAGTTATTTTTGCTGTTTCCGATATGATAATTGTACATACAAGGGAAAGCAAGGAATTGATGAAAACGGTCTATGGCGTGGAAGAATCTAAATTGCGCATTCTTCCACATGGAAGTTACCAGAAACCCACCTTCAAGAACAAAGATGAATGTAAACACGGACTCAACTTACAAAATAGAGTTGTGGTAACTATTCTGGGGTTTGTAACCCCAAAAAAAGGGCACGATTTAGTAATTCCTCTTCTTCCAAACCTAGACAGAAACGTTCAGCTTGTAATTGCAGGAGGCCCCCAAAATGCCCAAGACGAACAATACATAGGCAAACTAAAGAAACTCGCCGAACAAAATCACTGCGCAGATAGGGTAACGTTCACGGGATATCTTCCTGATTTTACAGATGTTCTTAATGCAACTGACATAGCTTTGCTTCCGTATAGAAATGTCACCGATAGTGGCGTGCTACATCTATTAACCGCTTACGATGTACCAATAATAGCTTCAAATTTAGAAGCTTTCAGAGAAGTCTACGATGAATACGGCTGTCTGATACTTTTCAAAAGTGAAGACTCCCAAGACCTTCTCGCAAAAACGCAAGAGTTACTCGGGAACCAACATCAGAGAGATTTGTTAAAGTCAAATTGTTTGTCAATGTGGAACGCAACTAAATGGAGTAACATCGCCCAAAAACATGTTCAGCTATACCGTGAAGTTCTTTCAAAAACTGGTTAAGCATGGTTTCTTGAATACAAAAAGAGAATCAGCCCATCAAAGCCCGCCCGTAAATATGTGAGCGCACCTGCAAGCGAATGGTGCTTAAGTTCTACAGCGGTCTTAAGCCACAATTCAAAACCGAAAAAATAAACCAAAAACTTCGCTTGGTCTCCTAATGTGAGGTTTCGCTTTGCAAACAAGAGTCGATTACGATTAAGGAAATATTGGCGTTTAAGGTTATTTTCGCCTCCGATTGAGGAAGCTACTTTGTGCCAAACCTTAGATTCAGGGATGTAAACGACTTTAAAACCAGCTTTTTTTGCTCTAAAACAAAGGTCAGTTTCTTCCCAATACGCCCAATATTTTGTNTATAATAGCCCAACTTTATCTAGAACGGTTCTTCTGATAAGCATGCATGAGCCTTCGATTTTGTCAACTTCACGTGGTCGCTTTGATACCGAAGTGAATTCTTTTCCTTTCACTCGCCACAATGTGAGGTTTTCTCCAGCGAAGTCAACGGTTGTTGGATCATCGTAATAGTAAATGGTAGGACCTGCGATGCCAATTTGTGGTGTCCTTTCTGCGTGGGCAATCATTTCAGAGAGAAACTCCTTGTCCACTACTATGTCATTATTGAGGAGAAGTACATAGTCTGCGCGTTGCTTTTGAGCTAACATAATGGCCATGTTTGTGCCCCTTGCAAATCCATAGTTCACATTATTCTCAACAAATAGCAATTCTTTGTTAAACTCCAATGGAACCTTTGCTTTTTGGGGCTTGATTAGTTTTAGCGGTTTGTTAACTGGAGAGTATTGAACGAGCTTTGATTCAAAATGTAGTTTCCCTTTTGCATATTCTTCAATTTTGTTAACTGAGTCATCTTTTGAGTCGTTGTCTACAAGAATTATTTCGTACGAAGAGTAGTCGATTCGGTAAAGGCTTTCAAGGCATTCGATTGTGTTTTTCCAGCCGTTCCAATTGAGAATGATGATGGCAACTTTCGGGGGAGATTTTTTGTTTGAGCTTTCCCTTTGACTGCTTGTGTGTTCAGTCATATTGTTTGCCATCCTTTTTGTGCGTCTAGATTTTATTATAGTAAGCCAGCTGTTAAATTAGCTATCCTCTGGTTGCAGAGGGTTTATAACTAAAAAAGTGTCCCTTAGTTGGCAATTGAGTAAGCGATGATAAAGCTCAGAATCGACGTTGATTACCCTTACCCTTCGAGGGCAAAAAGTTTCCTGTATGTAGCTTTGAGGATAAAAAACCGAAAAAGCAAAGACTACTTGAAGAACGCGTTTATCATTGCCAGAATGATTAATGAGTCGCCCAGAGAAGTAAGGGGCTACTGGTTTTTTACGCCCTACACCATCCCAAACATGGAACTGCTTGAGTTATTGAATCCAGAAAGACATGAAATTGCACTTCACGTAGCAAACAACCCTGTTGAAGAATGGAAGGTTTTGGGGGAAAAAACCAACCGCAAAATAACCTACTACACTATTCACGGAACCCAACGCGTATTCGCCAGGTTGCTTTGGGGTCGCAAACTCAGCCAATCTCAAGCAAGCATCCCCGCTGATTTTCCGTTAACTTCTTTTCATAGCTTTACCACAATGAGCTTGGATAGGGAGCGTTACAGGCTTGGCTTTGAAAAGTCTCTGCTACCTGCAGAAGAGTGGATTGAGCACGATGTTGTGTTGTCTTTTCACCCTGAATGGCTCTTAGAACAGAACAAAAAAAACCAAAGGGGTCCCATTTACGATGTGCTCAAGACAATTCTAAAGGTGGATCCAGAGTTTGACAGCTTAAGCGTAAGGAAAAAACTGTTTTTTAATATTGGTCATGACACTTACGAATACCAAAAAAATATCAACCCAACAGGAGCATTAATTAAAAAATTAGTGGAGCAAAAAGTCGACGTTTACACTTTTCTTGATCGCGCGTGGTGTTGCCCCCTAACTAATCCGCTTGGCACTTGGATAAGAAAAGAGGATAATGTTGGGTTGCTGGAAATAAAGAGTTACGATAACTGGTGGCAGGCGATTGGAAAGAAAACCCGAAACATGGTGCGTAAGGCAGAAAAGAGCGGAATAAAAGTCACGGTTGTTGAGCCTAGCAGTAAGTTAGCTGAAGGTATATGGAAAATCAACAATGAAACGCCAATTCGTCAGGCACGCGCCTTCACCCATTATGGTGAGTCAATTCAGACAGTTACAGAAAACATGTATGCTGACAAAAACAATACTTTCATCGGTGCATATTTAGGCGATGCACTTGTGGGCTTTATCCAAATAGTATACGGCGACCAAATAGCAATCGTTTCTAACATTCTCTCATTGCAGATCCATTGGGATAAATCAGTAAACAACGCATTGCTTGCCAAAGCAGTTGAAGTTTGTGCATCCAGAGGTGAACGGTGGCTAATGTATGGAAGAATAGGTAATCACCCCTCACTAGATAGGTTCAAAGAAAGCAATGGATTTGTTCCTTATCTGATTGCTCGTTACTTCGTGCCAGTCACCAACAAAGGTCAAGTCGCTTTACGCTTAGGCTTTGCTAGAGAACTCAAAGATTCTATGCCCGAATTCATAAAAAACTTGCTTATTCCAACTTCAAACTGGTTAAGCAGAATTAGGGTTCGACTTAAACTTCAGATAAGAAAACTAAAGTAATAGACTAGCCAAAAGATTGTTTAGCTCTTGCTTGTTTTTGACGCCTCTAAAAATAGCTTTGCCGTTCGTATAGAGGCGAAAAGAAGCATCTTTGAAAGTTAACTCAAAAATTATCCCGGCAAGCGTGTTTTTGAGGGTGGCTTTTTTTAAAATGTTTGCAATGGCTTCATCTTTCTTTTCATACTTGAAAACTACTATTACATCACTTTCTGCTCCGCAGGTTCCCTCGATTCGAGCAACATAGTCGTCGACGGTAGCCATTAGAGTTGCTCAATCTCCTTTAAAATTTCGATGAAGCGGTCCATTTCTTGTTGAGTGTTGTAAATATAGAAACTTGCCCGCGCTGAAGATTGCAGTTTGAAGAATTCATGGAGTGGTTGTGCACAGTGGAAACCGCTTCGCATCATTATGCCGTAGTTATCAAAAAACAGTGCCACGTCATGAGAAGACAAGCCATCGACAGCAAAAGGTATGATCCCTAATTTTTCGGAAAGATTGCTTGGACCATAAATCGTCACTTTGTCGCATTCCTTCATCCGCTCAACTGCATATTTTGTTAAGTCCCTTTCATGGCTTAACACATTGTCCATTCCTAAACCTTCAAGGTACTTTACTGCTTCTCCTAAACCGATGGCTCCGGCGATGTTAGGCGTGCCTGCCTCAAACTTCCACGGCAACTCATTCCAAGAAACACTGCATTGCTCCTTGCTTTCGTTAATAGAAACTTCTTTTATCATTTCGCCGCCCCCCATAAACGGAGGCATCTTTTCCAAAACTTCTTTTTTACCATAGAGCACACCGATGCCGGTTGGACCAAGCATTTTGTGACCTGAAAACGCAAGAAAATCAATGTTCAAGTCTTGAACATCCACCTTCATGTGGGGAACCGATTGGGCTCCATCAACCAGCATCAAAGCACCGTTATCGTGCGTAATTTTGCCGATACGTTTGACATCGTTGATTACGCCTGTGACGTTTGAGACCTGGCTTAGGCAGACAATTCTTGTTTTGCTGCAAAGTTTGCTTTCAAAATCATCGTAATCCAATGTGCCATCATGGTTGACTTTGGCGTATTTGATTGTGAAACCCCTTAGTTTGGCTACGATTTCCCATGGAACAATATTGCTGTGATGCTCCATCAGGGAAACTAATACCTCGTCGCCTTTGCAAAAACTGTTGAGCCCCAAAGAATATGCCACTAAATTGATGGCTTCAGTTGTGCCCCTCACAAAGATGGTTTCGTTGGATTGCTTAGCGTTGATGAATTTGGCGATTCTTTCGCGGGACTTCTCGTAAAGGTCGGTTGCCTCTAATGACAAGGTATGGACAGCCCGGTGGACGTTACCGTTGTGGTTTTCGTAGAAATCTGTTATAGCGTCGATAACTTGTTGGGGCTTTTGGGTGGTTGCGGCGTTGTCAAAGTAAACTAAGGGGTTGCCGTTTATTTTCTTGTTTAAAATGGGGAAGTCTTGTCTTAGGGCTTGGGTATCTATTATTTTTTTTCTGCCTCAGGTTTTAGCCTCTTAGAGAGCGTTTTCGCTAATTCTTCTTCTTCTAATGCTTGTTTTTCTTCGAAGGTATTTTCTTTTGGTAACCAGTTGGGTGCTTCAACGTTTTTTTGTGTAAAATATTGTCTTATTGCTCTTTTTAAGGCGCCGACGGCGAGGACTCCGCAGTGGAATTTGACGGCTGGTAAGCCGCCTATTTCTTCTGTGACTTTTTTCCAAGTTATGTTGTTCCATGCGTCTTCAAGCGTTAGGCATTTGACCATTTCAGTTACTATGCTAGACGTGGCGATGTTAGCGGCGCAACCGTAACTTTCGAACTGTGCTTTCTCAATGACTTGTTTTGCTTCGTCGATTTTTAGGTAGAAAGTAATCATGTCTCCGCAGGCAGGATTTCCTGCAACTGCTACGACTGTGGCATCTTCCATTTTGCCAAGGTTCTTTGGGTGCTGGAATAAATCCATAACTTTTGGGTTGTAAGGTAAAGGTATACGTGACATACTAATGTACTCCTGTTGAGCCAACTATCCCTCTAATACGATTGACAGCTGTAGGTAAAACACTAAGAACGTAAGCTATATCCTCTTCTGTGTGGCTTCGGGTAACTTTCATGAGGATGCTGCCGTGTGCTTCTTCGAATATGCGTCCGATGGCGATGAGAACATGGCTGGGTTGCAATAGTCTTCTGCTGCAGGCGCTACCGCTTGAAACGTATATGCCTTTGAGGCTAAGTTCAATGGTTAATGCTTCGCCTTCTGCTCGAAGGATGCTTATGTTCGCGTTGTCGGGGGAACGTTTGTCACCTTTTGGACCGTTAAAACGCAAGTCACCCAACTCACTGAATATTCCGTCAACCAACTTGTCGCGTAGCATTCGCAACTTCGTTGTGTTTGATTCAAAATTCTCAAACGCAAGCTCAGATGCTTTAGTGAAGCCGACGATTAAGGGAGTGTTTTCTATGCCTGGCCAGAGTTTTTGGGTTCCAATTTGCCCTTCAAGAATGCGTTCCATGTTTACGCCATCTCGCAGGTAAAGAGCGCCTATGCCTCTGGGTCCTTGAATCTTGTAGCTGCTTGCAGTAGCTAAGTCAACTTTTAGGTTTTGCACGTCCAATGGGATTCTGCCATAAGCGTCTGACACGTCGGTGTGGAAGAGGGCTTGGGGGTTTTGGGCTTTAACGATGTCTACGGCTTCTTTGATGGGTTGGATTGTTCCAAGTTCATTGTTAACTGCTGAAATGCTAACTAAGATTGTTTCTTTGTCGACTGCTTCTTTGAGTTTTTCGAGGTTGATGAAGCCTTCGTGGTCTACTGGTATTTTGGTGGTTGAGAAACCATATTTTCCCATCATCTCTGCAACTTGAAGCACATTGATCGGTTCGATTTCTGAAATTACGATTTTTTTGCCCTTGCTTTTCTGTGCAAAGCATGAGCCCATGATGGCAAGATTGTTGGCCTCGGTTTCGCTGGGGGTAAAGGTGATTTCTTCTAGAATTTTTGCACCCATATATTTGCTGATTTTTTGAAAGCTATTCATTATGACTTCGAATGCTTCCCAGCCAGGTTTATGCGTTAGTGTGGGATTGCCGTAGGCGGTTTTGTTGAAGTAAGGAAGCATCGCATCCACAACTTGCTGAGGAACGATGCAGGAATTTTCGTTGTCTAAGTAAACCTCATGTGTAATGCCTTCATGCAGTTTGAGAAGCTCTTTAACGTTTTCAACCATACAGTATCCTACCTGATATTTTGGGACAGATAACTCGTCACCATTGCTATTATCTAGTTCAAGTAAAAAAACCTAACCACAAACACAATTCTAAACATCGACTCTACAAAAAAGCATTGGACAAAGGCGGAATTGAGCTTATCTTGCAGATGCTCAAAGAAGTCTATCCTAAACTTATCTAAGTTAGGTTGTTTTCTAAAAGCTTCAGATTATCCGTTGCTTGTCCGTTATTGAAAAAGTACCAGTAAGGCTCAAACTGTATAACTTCGGCGCCCAAGGCTTTTGCTGCAAGCGTATGTTCCAGAAGCAACATTGCAGGCATATCCATTAAACTGGCGTTGTAGTGTGTTTCCCAATACCAGGCTTGCACTGAAGCGCCCCAATGGGTAAACATACCGTTAAGATAACGGTAGCCATCTATCGGTTGCAAGTCTTGGGAGTTTGTTGAGAAAGAGACAGTCGTTATGTTCTCATAGTCATGGATGCAAGTTTGGACTTTAGTGAATGTTTCTGCCTTCCATTCCGTCCAAAACACTTTGAGGTTGTGTGTTTGTGCGAACGCAAGTAGGTCAGTTATGTAAGTTGTTGGTAGCTGTTGTTGATGTTCTATATGCCAACTGACGACCTCGGCGATTCGCAGGTACTGAATATTGCAAACGGTCATTGCTGCTAAAATATCATCGACAGACAACATTGGAATCGGTGAAGTGCTGTCTCCCCCTCCAAAAACATCAAGCATAATGGGGATTCCTTGGGGTCCGCCAAAGTTGGAGCTAAGCCAAGCAAGTTCTTGTGTCCAGTTAACGTTCCCTTGATATTCTGGAAGCAGTAAAACTTTGTAAGCGTTATTGTCAAGGGCGAGTATTTGGTTATAGGTGTCGGTTGCGTTTGGTAGATGCCCCCAATTGTTGTTTTCTCCTTTTTCGGAAACGTGAAAAACCAAAGTTGGTAACTGTGATTTATCTATGTTAATTATGTCTATGAGGTCGTTTACTTGGTTTTGTAATAGGGTTATGTTGGAGTTTAAGGTGTTGATTTGGGTGGTTGCGCTTGCGACTTGTGTTTGGAGATTGGTTATGGTTGATTTATCTGTTAACGATTGGCTTTGAAGCGTTGCCATTTGAGATGAGAGGGTACTCACTTGGTTTGTGAGGTTTGCTGATTGGAGTGTTTGATTTGTTAATTGGCTAGTTAAAGTGATGATTGTGTCGTTGGCTTCTTTTATTTGATTATTTTGTATTGTGAGCTGTGAGCTCAGCTGGGCAATTGTTGAGTCTTTGCTTGCTATTGCATCGTTTTTTGCATCTAAATTTGAAGTGTAGTTGGCAATTACACTGATTAGGCTGGCTGTGAGGATAATGACGACGATTGTTGCTACGATAGTTACTATTTTTGTGTTTTTCTTCATGTTTACCGCTTGTTTTTACTNAGGGCTATCCTTTTTAAGTCTTGGCAGAAAGGCAAGCAACCCAACTTTAACGTGGCGGATAGCTGTTTTTGGTAGTTGCGATTGGATGTTATAATTTTGAGGTTTACTCTTCAAATGTTATCAAATAACGAAAAAGATCCTGAATTGACCTAAATTTAAATAGCTCTTCCGAAAATAAAGCGGCGTCAGGTTATACCTATGACTGCAATGTTTGAAATAAGAAACACTGTAAATGGAAAATTTTACTGGAGATTCAAAGCCATAAACGGCGAAATAGTTGCAGTAAGCGAAGTGTACGAGACAAAGCAAGGCTGCCAGAACGGCATTGACTGTATAATGAGTAACGCAATTTTTGCCACCATTAACGACCAAACAATCTAAACCAACTATTTTCTTTTTTTGAGGAAGAAATTTTTGGGAATAATTACATTTTTTTTACAATTTGACGCCCATAAGCAGACGAAAAAGCCTTTGAGTTATAAAAAAACTCTAATAACCCATCCAAACCCATAGTATCCAATAAATAGAATTTATGGCGAATTAATGTTAAAGATTACAGAGTTACCCATATCCCAACCAGTCAAAGACATCATCCAAGGTTTGGGAATTACAGAGTTGTTTCCACCCCAAGAAGAAACCATACGGGAAGGAGTGCTTGAAGGCAGAAACATCGTCCTCGCCAGCCCAACAGCCTCAGGCAAAACACTCGTCGCCGAACTCTGCGCTCTCAAACACATTCTCGAAAAAGGCGGCAAAGTTATCTATCTTTCGCCACTTCGAGCACTAGCCAGCGAGAAATTCGAAGACTTCCACAAATACACCTCCCTAAAAAAAGTGGATGGGAGAAAAATCTCTGTGGGAATAAGTACAGGTGATTTTGACAGCGCCGACAATTGGCTAGAACGCTACGACGTTATTGTAACTACCAACGAAAAAGCCGATTCGCTTCTACGACACCGCGCCAAATGGATGGATAACATCTCCTTGGTAATCACTGATGAAATCCACCTCTTAAACGAAGCTGGACGCGGACCCACCTTAGAAATAGTATTAGCAAGACTTTTGCAAGTTAACCCCAACATACAAATTTTAGCTCTAAGCGCAACTATCAACAACGTCGACGAAATCGCAGGGTGGCTAAACGCCAAGTACATAGTGACGGAATGGCGTCCCATTAACCTCAAAGAAGGTATCCTGCTCAAAGATGAAATCCAATACAAAGACGGGGAATCAAGAAAAATAGAGCAGGAAACTAGCCTTCCATTCGTAAATTTGGTTCTAAACACTTTGAAAAATGGAGGGCAAGCGTTGATTTTTGCTTCAACAAGAAAAAATGCTGTTTCAGCCGCCAAAACCGTTGCAAGCCATATGGATAAAGCGTTAGCTCCTAAATCAGGTTCAAAGCTGGTTAAACGATCCTTAGAGGAAGAAGCAAAGAAGGTCTTAGAAAAAGAAGCCAAAAAAATCCTTGATGCAGGCGAGAGAACCCAGCTCAGCGAGGAACTAGCAGATTTAGTTCGTTGTGCAACAGCTTATCATCATGCTGGATTGTCTGGAGCTCACCGCAAAATCGTCGAAGACGATTTTAAAGAAAGAAAAATAAAGGTTTTAACTGCCACGCCCACGTTGGCTTGGGGCGTTAACTTGCCCGCGCGAACAGTCATCATACAAGATTACAGGCGCTTTGAAGCTGGCCTTGGTAATTACCCCATAAGCGTGCTAGATTACAAGCAGATGGCTGGTAGAGCTGGAAGACCAAAATACGACAAGTTCGGAGAATCAGTTCTCATCGCCAAGACCGCTGATGAAGAAGACTACCTTATGGAGAATTATGTTTTAGCTAAGCCCGAGCGGATTTGGTCTAGGTTAGCTGTTGAAAAAATCATCCGCGCTCATGTTCTGTCAACTATTGCCTCTGATTTTGCGCATACTGAAAATGGGATCTACGAATTTTTTGGTAAAACCTTTTACGCTTATCAGTATGACGTGAAAGCAATCAAAACTGTAATCAATAAAATCCTCCGCTTCCTCCACGATGAAGAAATGATAGTTGTTGCAGGCGACAGTATTTTAGCCACCAAATTTGGCAAGCGTATAAGCGAACTCTACATTGACCCCCTATCCGGCGTCATCATTAGAGATGCCTTACAGAGTAAACCGCCGATTTTAACTGAGTTTAGTTTGCTCCACTTAATCTCTCATACACCGGACATGGGTCCAATTATGCGACCCTACCAACGCGAAATGGACAAATTAGCAATCCAAACCGAAGATCACAAACAAGAATTATTCATAGACCCCCCTGATCAATGGAGCGACCATATCGGCTACGCTGAGTTTTTAGGCGAAATCAAAACCGCAATGGTCATGAATAATTGGATTGAGGAGTTGCCGGAAGAAAAAATTATTGAACGCTTCAGTGTTCAACCAGGCGACCTCTACCGCACAATCGAAACAGCCAAATGGCTCCTACACGCCATAGACGAGCTATCACCAGTAGTTGCTAAGAACAAAGAGGTTTCATCTCTAAGCCACGAACTCGTCGAGCGGGTATCCAAAGGCATAAAGAGAGAACTATTACACATCGTACAGTTGGAAGGAGTCGGCAGAGTCAGAGGACGCATAATATTCAACGCAGGCTACCAAACAATCCCAGACCTCAAACGCGCCACTATTGAAGAACTAACCAACCTTCCTTCGGTCGGTCCAAGGTTAGCCAAGAAAATCAAAGAACAAGTCGGTGGCTTCGTCAAAAAGAATGAATGGGAAAACCTGGATAAAGCAGCGGCCGCATCAGACGAAGCGACGCAAAAAGGCTTGTTTGATTTCTAAGCGCTTTTTGCGAACCGCTCTGCCTGCTTTACTGCGGTGCCCAAATAGTTTTTTGGGTTAAGAGCTTTATCGATTTCTTTTTCGTTGAGTTTGCTGCTTATGAGTTTGTCTTCAAGGAGCACTTGCTTGAACGGTTTCTTTTCCAAAGCACTTTGAATGGTTAATTTCCTTAGCATCTCATGTGCTTCCTGTCTGTTCACGTTCTTCTTTGTCAACGCCATCATCACCGACTCCGACATTGCCCGTCCCTGCGTCAACGAGAGATTCTGCAGCATCCGCTCGCTGTCAACACGCAAGTTCGATACAATGTTGCATGTTAGGTTAAGAATGTAATCGAGCAAAATGTTTGATTCGGGAAGAATGAAGCGTTCGGCTGAGGATTGAGTTAAGTCGCGTTCATGCCAAGTAACCATATCCTCCAATGCTGGCGTGCTGAGGCTTCGGACGATTCGGGCTAAACCGCAGACTCGCTCGCAAGTTTCAGGGTTCTGTTTGTGGGGCATAGTGGAGCTGCCAACCTGCTTTTTTGCTTCAAACGATTCGAAGAGCTCGGCGATTTCTGGGCGTTGGAGTTCACGAATTTCGGTTGCAAAATTCTCTAATGAGGAAGCCACTGATGAGTAAATGCAAATGAGTTCGGCGTATCGGTCTCTTTGAACAATTTGCGTAGAAATTTCAGCCGCATTCAAACCCAACCGTTTCATGACAAGCTCTTGAATCTGCTCTGCATGCTCACCTAAACCAGCGTGTGTTCCAACAGCGCCACTCACCTTTCCAACTAGAACACGTTTTTTGCATTCTTCTAAACGTTCTATGTGCCTGTTAATTTCATATCCCCATACCGCAAACTTGAAGCCTAAGGTAATGGGTAGGGCGTGTTGTCCGTGGGTTCTGCCAATCATGACCGTGTCTTTATGCAGAAGGGCTTGTTTTTGAAGGATAGTTTTGAAAACTGCAAGCCTTTTCTTGATTACGTTTAAGGCGTCTTTTAGTTGTAGGGCGTTGGCTGTATCGACGATGTCGTAGCTTGTTGCGCCGAGGTGGACGTAGGCGCCGCTTGATCCACTAACCTCTGATAATGCGCGGACCAACGAGGCGATGTCATGCTTAATCTCCTTCTCAATAGCTTTCACACGCTCAACTTTAACATACTTGGTAGACGCCGTTGCGGCGATTTTTTCAGCATCCTTCAATGGAATGTTTCCTACTTGAGCGTGAGCCAAAGCTAAAGCCGCTTCAACATCCAAAAGTTTCTGAACTCTGGTTTCTTCTTCGAAGATTGTGAGCATTTCTGGCGTTCCGTAACGGCCAGTGTCGATTGGCAAGATAGGCAAGTTAATGCAACCTCAGAGCTATGGTTATGCAGATTAAACATTAATGTTTTACCAATGCACTATCACAGTTAAAGCAGATTGGTGTATTGAGCATGAAAGTAACCATTGCAATTTTAGACAAAAATGGTGACAGCGCCGTTAATAGGGTTCTTGACGTTTTGGATTCGTTTGATTTGTGGGTGCCTTCGCATTTTGGTTTAATTTCGCCCAAGAAAGGTTTGTTTGAAAAAAACATTGAAATCATAAAAAAGCAGGGCTTAAAATCTCCCACTGTGGCAGGTTATGTTACTTCTAAACTCAAATCTACGAGCGATTATGAGCATTTGCAGTTAAATGATGCCGCCCTAATCTTCGAAGGCAGAGCATACTCGCCAGTTCCAAAAACGGCTATTACTGAACAAGCCGCTAAAGAGCCGCAACATTGCGAAGCCGCTCTCCAGACAATAATCCAGCAAACCGATGGCGACTACTTATTCCTAATGCTCAAGGAAGGTTGGATTGCGGCTGGAAGAGACTCCATTGGTGTTCAACCGCTCTATTATGGTGAAAACAGAGACATCGCTGCTTTTGCCACTAACCGAACAGCCCTCTGGAAACTTGGAATAGAAAAACCAATCTCTTTTCCTCCAGGAAATCTTGCATTTGCGAATAAGGAAAGCTTCAAATTCAAACCCGTCAAAACCCTGACTTACCAGGAACCTAAGCAATTAACGATGGGTGACGCGGCAAAACAACTTCTGGTTCTTCTTGAACAATCAATCCAGCGGCGAGTACAAGGCTTAAAAGAGGTTGCTGTTGCGTTTTCGGGAGGCTTGGATAGTAGTTTGGTGGCTTTTCTGGCAAACAAATGCGGCGTTAAAGTTAACTTGCTTCACGTGAGTTTAGAGAACCAAGATGAAACCGAAGAAGCCATTGAAGCGGCGGAAGCGTTAAATTTGCCTTTACAGGTGGATTTGTTTAAAACCTCGGATGTAGAAAAAATATTGCCTAAGGTGGTGGAGCTCATTGAGGAGCCTGAACCCATTAAAGCAAGCATCGGAGTGCCTTTTTATTGGGTTGCAGAAAAATCGGCTGAAGCAGGCTTCAAGGTCCTACTGGCTGGGCAAGGCGCGGATGAGCTCTTCGGGGGCTACCAACGTTATGTGAACGAATGCTGCAAAGATGGCTGGGAAGCAGCACGAAAAACCATGTTCAACGATGTTGTTAGGATTCATGAAAGTAACCTTGAGCGGGACATGAAGATTACGAGTTTTCATGATGTTGAGTTGCGCGTGCCGTTTGGTTCCTTTGACTTAGCTGAGTTCGCAATTGGTTTGCCTATTGAATTGAAAATTGAAAACAAAACTGACACTTTGCGCAAACTTATCTTAAGAAACGCCGCTTTGAACGCTGGGTTGCCAACTGCGATAGCGGAAAAACCAAAAAAAGCATTGCAGTACTCCACAGGAATAAACAACGCAATAAAAAGGATAGCAAAAAACCACGAAGAATCTGTCAATGAATACATAAATAACCTTTTCGAACGGTCAAAGAGCTGAAGAAACATTCCTAATGATTCCGATGTGTTCAGTAAGCGCAAAAAGTTATTAGAGTTCAAACTTCAACATTATTATCGGCGGATTTAGTTAGATGGCCTTTGAAATTCAAGAATTGCCTGACGTTATCAGAGTTATTGTTCTGTTAAACCTCAGTAAAGGCGCTAAAATATTGAAGACCGCCCTTAAAACTCAAGTTGACCGTATCTGCGTTAACTATGCCTGCATAGAACTCCACGAGCTAGATAAAGCCCTAAAAGAAATGTCCATCGAAGGACTCATTATCGAAAAGGACGATTATGTGCAGTTGACAGCTCAGGGACAAAAGCTTGGGAAAGAATGGGAAAGCCTCCTGCTTAAAAAAGAACCAATCATGGAAGTTGTCGCAGGATTAGTCGACGGTGCAGTAACGAGCTTAGTGGTTATCCTATCAGCAATTATAGCAACGTTAACTGGCGCTACCACGTTACTTGGAGAGCCTAAAACCCTCATTTTCGCCGCACTCCTAACACTCAGTGCAGTTGCCATAACAAACTTCTCAAGTTTCCTCCTCGGTGGAATAACCGCCGACTTAGCAGACATAATGACTCTTCAGAACCTAATGAATTACAGCTTAAGCGACATACCCGACAAGAAAGAACGTGACAAGTCTCTGCTATTGGTTCAGAAACTCTTCACGCTTCTCGGTAAGCAAATTCACAGGTCAAATCTTTTTGGAGCGATAATTTCTGGAACCACAACTTTTGTCGCAGGAATTGTACCTATAGCAACTTACTTACTTTTGATACCTTACTCGCCTCTTAACATAATCCTATCCTTTATCGAAGTTACCGCAATATCAGGCATATTTCTGGTCCGATACCGGTCAAAGAAAACAAGGGTAAACTGGAAGATTACTCTCGCCGAAACCATTGCCATAGTTATAATCGCAACCGTTGTATCCCTGCTACTTGGCGCAATATAGACCTTAAATTAAATGCTGATGCTCAACCATCAAGCACTTATCCATAACTACAACCAATCCCGCGAGCCTCGCAGCTTCCGCGGCTTGTTCATTAATTATGCCCAACTGTATCCAAACCACAAATGTCTTGCCGAGAGAGGCCTTTAGCTGAATTGCTTGTTCAACAATCGGCGAAACATCCTCTGTTTTCCTAAAAATGTTAATTATGTCAATGGTTCTTTGGGTTTCTACTGGAATGTTGAGGAGGCTTTTGTAGCATTTTTCACCTAAAACATAATCAACAAACGGGTTTACTGGTACGATGTTGCAACCGTGCTGTTGCATGTAAGCGCTGACTTTGTAGCTGATTTTTTCTGGGTCATTGGATAATCCAACGACTGCAATAGTTTTGGTTTCTTCCAGAATATTTTTTATTTGGCTCTGGCTCAAAATAATTTATTCCCTCCAAAAAAGGCTAGAAGGTAGACTTTTTCGAGGTTTCTAATTCATAATTTTCATCATAGGACAATGGGTTCATCAAAGACCAATTAAATGGTTTTTATTAGATATTAATTTCTGTTATTCTTTGCAGAATAAACATTTTTCAGCCCATGCTTGGGGCATTTCTTTTTGGCAGTTGGGGCACATTAGGCCTTTTTCTCTTACTGCTTGGCAGGTTTGACAGAAGAGTTTTAGGAATTCTGTTTTATTATCTGGTTGTTTTATGATGTGGGTAACCATTTGGTCTATTAGAGCTAATATTTCGGGGGTGCTTTCAATATTTAGAAGGTTGCCTCTTTCGCGCCCGACATATCTGCTGACTGCGGACTGTGATAATCCAAGCAGGTCTGCGGTTTGTCTTTCGTTTAAGTCATGATTTTCGACTATGGATCTTGCCATTATTGCTTTTACTGCTGGCAGAACNGTTTTTACAGCTACTTCGCACGGTAATATCAAATTATGCACCAATTACTGTTATTTTTCGGGGAAACTTATTTAAATATGCCGGCTGTCATAACTTATGACGCGTGTCAAGACGAGTAGCAGCAAAACAAAATAACATTAAAATTCCAATAGCCAACTCCGCTCACCTTGACATGCTAACAAGGAGAATAAAAAAATGGGTAATGTATTATCATCAACCCGAAATAGCGAGCACAACAAAAAAGACTTATCAGAAATGCTCAAAACACTTGACGCAGAATGCAGGAACTGCGCACCCACATCTCCCCTAGAATGCATAACTCGCTGTCAGGTTTACAAACTAAAAAATGAACTTAGAAAACTTCGAGAAACAATGGATAATCCTAACTACATAAAAGAATTATTCAATGTCTTAAAAAATCAAACTCGACTCCATATTCTAAAAGCAATCGTTAATGGTAGGTATTCAGTCAGCCAGCTTCAGCAAGAACTAAAAAAAACAGGTCACACACACAGCCAAGACACTATAAACGAAGAATACCTCCAGCCATTGATGGCAGTTGGATTAGCAACCGAATCACGAGACGAGTATTATGCAACCACTTTCGGTGGACGGCTAACAAACACGCTCGTAGGCTTCCCCGAATTTGCAGAAATGCTGCCCGCTCATTCTGAATGCTACGAAGAAACCGTCCTGAGTGCGTTACTGGCAGGTCCTAAAACTTTTGAGGAAATAGAAACTTTGATTTCATCGAAGATAGCGTCGCGAATTCTCAAACGGTTGCGCTCTGTTGATTTAATAGAAACACCTGAAGATCGAGACTACATATTCTTTTTTAAATCCAAGCGTGACCCAGACAAAGAAACCTTGGCAGAAACAGAACTCAAAGTGTACAACTCCCTCCTCCCTGATGGAATATCAGCTGGGAAACTTGCCAAAGAAACAGGATTATCCATGAGAAGAACTTACAAGTACTTGCGAGGATTGAAAGGCAAAAAACTCGTTTTCGTAAGAAAAACCCCTAAAGCATACTGCCTAACTTGCAAAGGTGAAATGTTAGCCTCTGTACTGACGGAACTTCAGCAGATAGTTGATGAGACTTGGAGTTTTTCACAGCAAGTCATCAATAGTAACGACAACGCTTAGTAATTATCTTTCTTTTTTTGTTTATCCGCCGCCTGGAGCCCCATGGAATGGGACATTTTCCCAGAGCATCTTCCACCAATCAGCCTCAGTTATAGTCTCGCCATGAACGATTATTTCTAGTACCATCTTTAACATCGCATGGTGTCTAACCTCATCGTTCAAGATGGCTTTCAATAGGAAAACAACTTTTTCATTCTCGATTGAAGGTATCATAGTTTGGAGTTTCTGGATCAACTTCGCTTCAATCTCAATATGTTTTTTCACCAATGTTCTCTGTTCGTCAAGATTATCCTGAGTTAAAGCAGTAGAAGCATTAGTCAATAAGGTGATAGCGGCTGAATAGAGCTCTGCGTGCTTTACAGAATCTAACGATACACCCTTCAAGACACCTTTTACAGCGGGGTTTTTCATGCCCACGATCGCTTTTTCAAGAGAGGCTACTATTTCATTTTCAACTACAATCTGGTTATTCAAAAAATCAAGGAGATCTTTCTTTTTTTCCATACATATTTTCTCCAACGTTTTAGTGTTAAGCCCGATTCATCAAGCTTTCGGAAACTTTCTTTCCAAGGTCCCTGCATACGCTAAGAATATTTTGGTCGGGGCTGTATTTTGCAAGCAGAATCGGTTCAACCAATTGCATTTCAAACTTGTTCTTCAAAATTTCCAAGATAAGTTTCGGAGCTTCACCGCTCCAGCCGTATGAGCCGAAAACTGCACCTATCTTACCCTTCAAATTTAGTCTTTGCGCCGAAGCTTCCTCAAATAGATTTTTGAAATCAACGGGCATATCATGATGGTAAGTTGGTGCACCGACAAGTATGGCGTCGTAGTTGTTTAGGCTTTCAGCATCTACATGAAAATTTAATTCAACTTCAACGTTGCCGATATTTTGGGCTCCCTCAGAAATAGCGTTTGCCATTTTTTCTGTGTTGCCAGTTCGACTATAATATAGAACAAGAATTTTCTTCATAGACACAAATTGAACGGCTATTTATTTCAACATTTTGCCCGTGCCAATTCTAAATTGAAGATTGGAATTATGTTCTCTTTTTCTTTATAGCATTGATCACAAAGTTATTTTTTTACCTTTCTAAGTGAACTTTTCATTAATTGTCCTACTTTTGTTTCCTCTGCTTTCGCCGCCTTTCTTCCAATTGCTCTATAGAATTCTGAACCTCTTTCTTCAGCTACTTTCTCTCCACCCTTTCTACCTATCCGCCTGTAAAATTCTGGGCCTCTTTCTCTAGCCACTTTATAGCCGCCTTTCCTACCCGCTTCCTGCCTGTACATTTTCCCACATTCTCCAGTCTTTTCCGCCATAACCTTTTCACCTCCAAAATTAATTTCAAAACAAACCCTTGTTATTCTATTTCAGTATAATCCTTAAGCATATGTGGGCTCAAAGAAGCATCACAAACCCACCAGACATAAACGCAGCAAACCGCTTGTTACTGTCTTTAAAATAATAAAATAGAAACAATTTATGCTTTTTATTATTCTTAATCTGCCACTTTCCTTAGTTATATCTATGGATAAGGTGAATGTCTTGCTCGGCATTTTTTTTAATCTCCGTCAAATACTTAGGAGCCCTTTTGTTTTGGGAGTTACCACCAGACATTCTTTTCAGTCAGGAAAATTCGGTTTTTAAAAAACGAATAAGGATTTGAAATTAACAATAAACAAACGACGAATTAAGAAGATGGGCCAAAAACTTGTAAAAAGTTTATTCTACTTCATACATCTTTCCTTCTTGAATAAGCCTTCGGTCTCTTTATCCTCCCTTCGGTCCACATATCTTTCCTCCTTTGCGGCCTATTTCACTGTAGAATTCTCCGCCATGAGTCTCAGAAGTTCGGAGGCCGCCTTTTCTGCCTGCCTCTGCTACGGTCATTTTACCTTTCTTTTCCTCCAAAAAATCACCTCCACAAAAAAATAACTAAGTTTAAAGATTCAAAAATAAGCTAAACGAATAAGAATCTGTCCTCATTATCTCGCTTATTCTTCCTCGTGCTCCTTTCCAGCTTGGATTAATCGTCGGACTTTTTGACCGCCTCGGTGACCCGCTTCTTCTAAGCTTGTTTTGCCCTCTGCTTCAGCTGAACCTTCATGTTGTTTAGCTCGTTCAGACCCTCCTTTGCTGCCTATTTCACTGTAGAATTCCGGTCCACGTTCCATCGAGACTTTTTCCCCGCCTTTACGTCCGATTTCTTCATAGAATTCTCGTCCATGGGTTGAAGCGGTTTTTTCGCCTCCTTTCCTGCCTGCTTCAGCAACGGTCATCTTGCCTTTTCGCTCTTCAGTTCGAGTACTCAAAAAATTCACCTCCTACTTAACAACGGAAAGTTAACATGAAGTAATGCCGAACGACCGCTCATAAACTTATGTTGTAGTTGCATAGCAGTAACAGCCAACTAAGCGTCAAATAAAAATGGTTTGAATGGATAATTAGGTGAAAATCAGCTGACGGCACATTTGCTAAGGGGAAATCTGCATAATAAATTAATTTAAATATGCCCGGCAAGTCAACTAAATAATCACTGGGTACACTGAATGAAAATACTTCTTATAAATCCGCCTCAGACGTTTTATCCAGGGTCAGAACAGCCTGCAGGCAACCTACCCATTGGTTTAATGTACATAGCTGCCGTTCTAAAGAAAGCTGGTTACGAAGTTGAGATTTTAGATGCTTTTATGGCAGCTACTTTGCAGAAGAACGGGGAAACTGTAACTGTTGGTATTCCTTTCGAAGAAATAAAAAAGGAAATTCAAAGTCGCAAGCCACAAATCGTGGGCATAGCGGGGCCATTTACCTGCCAAATAGAAAACTCCATAAAAATAAGCAACCTAACCAAAGAAGTTGACTCGAAAATTTTAACCGTAATTGGTGGCCCACACGTTACCTTGGTGCCTAAAGAGTTTTTAGAAGAAGCAAAAAACGTGGATATAGCTGTCATAGGCGAGGGCGAATATGCCATGATTGAGGTTGTTCAAGCGTTTGAGGGCAAAAAACAGCTAAACGGAATCCTGGGAATTTCTTATCGTCAAAACGGCGTAGTTGTTGTAAACCGAACTAGGACATTTATGGAAAATTTAGATGAGTTACCCTACCCAGCCTACGACTTGGTAGATATGGAGAAGTACCTTAACCCCCAGATTGGTTACCGCAGTTTTCAGGACAGAGCTATATCCATGATTACAAGCCGCGGTTGTCCATTTAATTGCTGTTTCTGCGCCGTTCATCTACATATGGGTCAGAAGTTTAGGGCGCATTCCGCAGAATATGTATTAGACCACATTCAATATGTCGTTGACAAGTTTAAGGTTAAGAACATCTTTTTTGAAGACGACAACTTAACATTGGATGTTAAACGTTTCGAAGAAATATGCGACGGAATAATTGAACGGAAGATAAGGATTGGTTGGGAAACTCCAAACGGCGTGCGGGCAGACTGCTTAAACTTGGAATTGCTTAAAAAAATGAAGCAATCAGGCGCTAAAAGCATCTTTGTAGGAGTTGAATCGGGCGACCAACAAATTCTCGATAAAGTTATTTGCAAAAGCCTTGACCTTAATCGGGTCGTCGAATTCTCCAAAAACGCAAAGCAAATCGGATTAAAAACCGGTGCTTTCTACATTATCGGTTTCCCAGGCGAGACAAAGGAGAATATGCAGCGAACCGTCGATTTTGCCCTGGAGCTCAAACGAAAGTACGATGTCGGTATGCACTTGTTCATGGCAACGCCCTCATACGGCACAAGGCTGTACGATGAATGTAAAGCACAAGGCTACATCCAACAAGACCTAACTTGGAATGCCTTCGCACAAGCAAGACAACCCAAGGGCATGCCTCTGATTACAACCAGCGAGTTTACACCAGTTGAAGTTAAAGAAATAGCAGCAAAAACACTCGCAGAATATAAGAAATTATCCTTGATGAATCATATCAAGAACCCGGGGAAAGCTTTGAAGATAGCGTATGAGCAACCTCAATTAATAATAAAATATTTAAAGAATTTAATAGCCTAAATTAATCGTAATTAGGGTCTCGCTCATCGGTTTCTTTTTTAGTAAGTGATTTCTTGACTAAGTCTAACCCACTCAAAAAGTACATATTCGCACGGGGGTAGGCGGGCCCGCTGGGATTTGAACCCAGGATTCTCGGCTCCGGAGGCCGATGCCTTAATCCGTGCTAGACTACGAGCCCACAACTGCCAAACCAAACATGCCTTTCTGATTTAAAGCTAACTTATTCTTCAATTAATATTTCGTCTATCCACCAAGCCTTCTTTTTACCCGACCGCTCGCCAGCATAATACTCAACTATCGATTTTCCAGCTTGTTTTTTGCTGTTTTTTTGGATTTTTCGCAGTCGGTTTAGAATTAGCCAACGGTTTGTTTTAACGTAATCCGCTAATTCAGGTGTAGTGGCAGACTTGTAATGCATTAAATATTCAATGATTTTATGGTCTACTTCGTCGCTGCAGTAGGCGTGGGGGTCGATTTTTCCATGTTGGAAGGTGAGGATTTCGAGGTCGGCGAGGTATTTTCTGATTTGACCAAATTCCTGCTCGATTTTGTCCATCCGCTCCTGAAGAGCTAAGAGTTTATCCGCTTTGGGTGTTTTCTGCAACTTTTCGCTGATTGCCTCGCGGATAAAGGTGCTTCTATCGCCTTCGGGAATGCGTAGTGCCATTTCTTGGTAGACTTCTTCAGGGAGTTTTACTGTAACTATTCGGGTTTCACTCATCGCAGATCCTCTCAAACGTCATAAGGCTCTTTTATTATTTCATGGTTTCTCTCTGGCGCCAATTAATGAAGCTAGGGGCTCTGCCACCTCTGGCGAAAAGCAAAATTCTTCGAGTGAATCATTTTTTAGTGACGACAAGACCAATAATGTTTTATTAGGCACCTACACAAAATAGACGCACGGTGACTTATGTGATTGATTGGTCGCAAAAAGAGTTACTTATTTTGGCATTTGACCATCGAGCGTCTTTCCTAGAAAAAATGTTTGGTATAAAAGGTCGTCAGCCAACCCCTGAAGAAAAACACCAAATTGAAGATTACAAGAAAATAATTTTTGAAGGCTTTCAACTTGCAACAAAGAAAAACGTTCCCAAAGAGATTGCCGGTTTGCTTGTGGATGAGGAGTTCGGTGCCGGTGTTCTGCGCGAAGCAAAAAAGGACGGGTTACTGTTTGCAATGCCCGTGGAGAAATCAGGTCAAGACGAATTCGATTTTGACTACGGAGATGATTTTGCTAAACACATCGAAATGTTCGACCCAACCTTTGTGAAAGTGCTGGTTAGGTATAACCCTGAAGGCGATGCGGACATGAACAAGAGGCAACTGCAACGACTTAAGAAACTCAGCGATTATCTATCACAGAAAAAACGTCGATTCCTTTTCGAACTAATAGTTCCCTCGACCGCAACGCAATTATCTAATTTAGAGGGATCAAAAGAAAAATATGACAAAGAACTACGCCCCAAACTCATGGTGGAAAGCATCAAAGAGATTCAGACTGCTGGCGTCGAACCAGCCATTTGGAAGCTGGAAGGTGTTGATAAGCCCGAATCCGCTAAAGCAGTTGTTAAACAAGCCCAAAGTGGCGGAAGGAAAGTAGGAGTCATCACTTTGGGACGTGGTGAATCCAAAGAGAAAGTTCAGGAATGGCTCAAAGTCGGTGCAAAAATTCCTGGTATTATAGGGTTCGCGGTTGGCAGAACTATCTTCTGGGAACCGCTCGCAGATTATAAAGCAGGAAAAACTACCCGAAAAGTAGCTGTGGAAAAAGTTGCCCAGAATTACCAAGAGTTCACCGAGCTCTGGTTAAATGAATGTAAAAGCAAAAAGGAGAAAAAGAAATGACGTCGCTAAGATCACTATCGCCATCCCTAACAAGAATTACCACCGCCGGTGCAGTCGGCGCTGCATTACACATCGGAAAAGGAGACCCAGACAAAGTAGACCAAACCGCCCTAGACTTTTCAAGGGCAGTGCTAAACCAAACCGAAGTGGATGGAGAAGTAATCTGTTGCGAAGGACCCAAAGACAACGCCCCAGCTTTCAGTTACAAGGAAAGAGTCGGCACTGGAAACGGTCCAAAAGTAGACTTCATAATCGACCAAGTGGACGGCACAACCGCAACTTCCAAAGGAAAAAAAGATGCCATCTCAGCTCTTTGTTGCGCTCCATCGGGTTGTTTGAAAGTTTTGCCAGATGACGGCTACTATTTCAAAGTTGCAACTGACGGCAAAGCAAAAGGAAAAATCAACCTTGACATGTCAATCGAAGAAATTGTGCAAACAATTGCTAAATTGAAGAATCGCCCTTTAGCTAACTTCACCGTTATCATGCTTGAACGCGATAGACACAATGAATTGCTTGCAAAACTAAGAAAGATGGGTGTAAGAATAATCTTAATAGCTGACGGCGATATTGGCGGCTCTATTGTTACATGTTTACCAGATTCAGGTGTTGATTTGCTCGTCGGTGCAGGTGCGGGGGCAGAAGCAACAATCGCTGCAGTCGCAGTGAAATGTTTGGGTGGAACGATGTTAGTTAAGGTTTGGAAGGACAAAAAAGACGATGCCAAACGGATAGATCGGTTAATAGCAGCAGGGGTTGACATCAACAAGACCTATACTGAAAACGAGTTAGCGAAGGGCAATGAAATGATTTTTGCTGCTTCAGGAGTAACTAAGGGCGAAATGCTCGATGGTGTTCGGTTCACTGCTGGAGGTGCAATCGTCCAATCTATCTGCACAAGGCTGCCAAGTGGTACTCTTGAATGGTCAACTACTAACTTGAAGTTTGGAGACCACCCAATCTATAAAGAAATAACTTAAGAGCCCTTTTTGGGCGATTTTCTCTTTTGGTTTATTTTTCAAAAAATAAATGAATGTTAAGAATTACTGTGGGTATGTTCGTGTTCTTCGGTCGTTGTAGGTTGACCCGATAACTGTGACAGTTCAAGGTACCTTTGCTCGGAGATTTCGTGCAGTTGTTTGCGCAAGTCTTCTCCAACCAGATTTTTCTTCTTCAACAGCGCTGTTTTTTTGGCTAATTCCTCATCGCCTAGCCCTCTAAACCAATTCTCAAAGTCGCCTCTTTTCATATGAAACTCAACTGATATTATGTCAGCGCGGTCAAGTTTGTTTGCGAAGTCTCTTAAACTATGAGCATGGATGCTTAGGGGTTTTCCAACTGTTGAGTAGAAGTTGAATGCTTTATCGTGCGGTGCATAAGAGATTATTGAGGCTGCTTTTTCTTTGGTAATTTCGGGTATGCCGAGTGCACGTTTTCCCTTCTCAGTTAGCGCGTACAATCCCTTCTCGGGTAAATTCACATAACCCATTTTGATGAGCCCTAAAAGGTGCATGTTTACTGGTTGATACTCTCTTTTCGCTTCTTTGGCAATATCCATGGCTTTTAGTGGTTTCTCGTTTAGGAGCATGGTTTCCAGTATTTCTTGTTTGATAGGCGATAAACTCATTTTAGGCACCTGTGGTAGTGGTATGTATAACGGTCTAATCAAAGTTTTCCTTAACTTTGCTCCAACAAGCAAAGGGTTTTTTGGATTTCAAGTGGTTGGACAGAATAAGTAAAGCTTTAGTACAAAGGTTCGTAATGCTAAATGATTAATGGTGACTATACGACATGAAGATTGCTGTTTTTGTTTACGAGTATCCACCCAAGATTGTTGGTGGATTGGGCACTTATGCTGCAGAGATTACACGTAAGTTTGTTTTAAATGATCATGATGTTACAGTTTTCACTATGAATGATGATGCCGGTTCATTGCCAACACGGGAGATTTGGCGCGGAATAGAAATTCACCGTCCTCTCCATATTGACGTGTCCGATTCTTTGCCAGATGTAATTGCAGAAGACATTCGAAAATGGGGTCGAGGAATTCACCTGTTTGGTAAACTTATGGTTTATAATTACTTGTCAGCAGCGAAACTGGTTAACGAACTAATTAAGAAAGAAGGCATGAAGTATGACATTGTTGTGGCTCACGATTGGCTCTCCGCTATGGGGGGCATTACTGTTAAACGAGAAACTGGCTTACCTTTGGCTTTCCATGTTCACTCAACTGAGAAAGGCAGAACCTTGGGAACGGGTTCAAGTGTGGTTAGCAACATAGAGTTGCGTGCAGGCAACATGGCTGACTTAGTTGTTACAGTCTCTTATGCCATGAAAGACGAGTTAGTCCAATTGGGTTTTCCAAGAGAAAAGATTCAAGTCAGCTACAACGGAGTTGACCCGCAAAAGTACAATCCTGAAAATGTGTCCAAGGATAATATCCAAAAAATCAGAGCAAAATATAGCATNAAAGATGATGAGTTAATGATTCTCTTCCTCGGACGGCTCGTCATGGTTAAGGGAGTTGATAAGTTGATTATGGCTATGCCACATATTATCTCCAAGATTCCTAAAGTTAAATTGGTCGTCGTTGGCGTTGGCGACTTACAAGAGTATTTATCCAACCTAACCAAAATGACAAAACTGGATGAATACGTTAAATTCTGTTTCGACTTCATCCCCGAAGAAGAACGAATCCAACATTACGCAGCCTGCGACATAGCAGTTTTCCCAAGCCAATACGAACCGTTCGGCATAGTTGCCCTCGAAGCAATGGCAATGGAAAAACCCGTCGTAGTCGGCGCCGCTGGAGTTAGCGGCATGCGTGAAATTGTGATTTGCTGCGGAGAAGAACAATGCGGATACCACATTGACCCAAACAACCCCTCCGACATCGCATGGGGCGTTATCAGCGCATTAGAAAGCCCTGAAAAACGGAAAATGTTAGGCAAAAACGGCAGGAAACGTGTCTTGGCAGAGTTCACTTGGAGTAAGATTGCCCAAAAAACCGTGGAACTCTACGAATCAATCGTTAAACGGTAAACAGTTTGCCTGACGACTTTGATTTAAAGCGCCGAGTTGCACGGGAAGCAGCCACCCTTCTTTATTTTGGGGCTGAAAAAGAATACAAGCAAGCTAAGGAAAAAGCAGCAGAAACCTTCGGTGTTCATTTTTTGCCTTCTAACTTTGAAGTAGCATTGGAACTTGACAAGGTTGCTGAGGAAAATGAAGGAGCAAGGAGGAAAGACCGTTTAATTCAAATGCGCATGGAAGCATTGGAGGTTTTACGTCTTTTAGGTGGGTTTTGTCCTGTTTTGATTGGGAGTGTTTGGCGAGGGACGATTAAGCAGGGAAGCGATATCGACATTGCCGTTTACAATGATGACCAAGAAGAGATTACTGATGTTCTCAAGGCTGGAGGCGTGAAGGTTTTGAGGACGGCCTGGACAACCGTGAACAAGCGCGGAGCAACATCGGAGTCATTCCACATTTACGCTGAAACCGCCTCTAAACATGGGTTGGAAATTGTCGTTCGCAGTCGAGAGGAAGCAGGGAAGAAAAGGAAATGCGAAACTTTCGGCGACGAACTCAAAGGATTAACTATCAAGGAACTTGAGAAAATACTTAAGAATAACCCAACCCAGCAGTTTATCCCAACCTAATTCTCGATTAAAACTGGTTTTTCATCAAAAAAGAAAATAAATGACCGCTTCAAATATTATTTTTGTGCAACTGATGAAATATGGCAATCGATAAAAAATCCATCAAGAAAATATTTCCGCACCTCTACCAGGAACTAGAAAACGGGGAAGTTAAAGTTCCCATAAACGCTGTTCGTAAAAACCCTGAGGAAGCTGAGGAAACTGCTGTCGGGGAAGAATGCGAATGTACCGAAGAGGAGTTCATTTGCCCTGAGACCCCCGATAAACTACGCCATTTTAACCCGTCCGCCGTGGATTTTATCCGCCGATGTGACACGGAAGTGCAGGCTGAAGAGATTATCGCTTACTTGCAGAAGAAAGGCGAAATAACAAAAGAGGACGCTGAAAAGATGCGGTGTCAGCTCAAACGTGATGGTGTAAGAAGTTTTGGTCCTAAAAAAGAAGAATACCACTACTTCAAAGAGGGCGGTCTCTGCTAAACCAGTTTTTCTATGATAGCGCTTTCATAGGTAAAGAATTCTCTGTTGGCACCAACATTTTTGGATCCAATAATGGTTAATTGCAGAAACGATAGAGGGAGTCAAAATCCCTGATGGGCTAGGTATTATTGACGCTTATCCGAGCGATTAACATGTTGAAAAGTGGTGCTTAACTAATTGAGGGACGGGCGAAGTGGGTACAGGTTTTTGTAAGCATTGAAGTTTGCGCTTGTTAGGAGCAGTTTTTTGGTCGGAAAATTAATAAGTCCATAGTTAATTCTACAAACGAGTAAACATAGGTGATTATTAATGGCGAACATTAAAGTTGGAATTAATGGTTTTGGAAGAATAGGAAGACTTCTCTATAGAGCAGCCATTGAAAAGAATGCAAAAATCGATTTTGTAGCCATAAACGACTTGGCAGACGCAAAAACTAACGCTCACTTACTCAAGTACGACTCCATTCACGGACGCTTCCCAGGTACTGTCGAAGTAAAAGGAAACGACCTGGTTGTTAACGGAAAAGAACTCAAGTGTTTGAGTGTAAAAGACCCATCGCAACTACCCTGGAAAGACCTGGGAGTTTACTTAGCCGTCGAATCCACAGGATTGTTCACTAACCGTGAAGGCGCAACCAAACACATTACAGCAGGAGCCAAAAAGGTCCTTATCTCAGCTCCAGCAGAAAATCCCGACGCAACCTTCGTTTTAGGTATAAACGACAAAATATACGACCACGAAAAACACAATATACTCTCAAACGCCAGCTGCACAACCAACGGACTTGCGCCAATTAGCAAAGTCTTGAATGACAACTTTGGCTTGGAAAAAGCATTCATGACTACCTGCCATAGCTACACAAACGACCAAAAAATTCAAGACATAGTCCACAAAGACCCAAGACGTGCAAGAGCCGCAGCAATAAACATCATTCCGACAAGCACCGGTGCAGCAAAAGCCATCGGCTTAGTTTTGCCAAGTTGCGCTGGAAAAATGAACGGCTACTCCCTGCGTGTCCCAACCCCAGATGTATCCATCATTGACTTAGTTGCAATACTAGGCAGAGAAACCACAAAATCAGAAATCAACGCAGCCATGAAGGCGGCAGCTGAAGGCGAACTCAAAGGCATATTACAATACACTGAAGACCCAATCGTCAGCACCGACGTACTTCACAGCACTTATAGCAGCGTCTTCGATGCAGACTTAACCATGGTTTTAGGCGAGAAAAGCAACTTCGTGAAAGTCTTTGCATGGTACGACAACGAATGGGGCTTTAGCAACCGAATGGTTGACTTCATCGAGATGGTAGGCAAAAAAGCAGGCTTAACTTAAACAAGCAAAAATAAATTTACCCTTCTTTTCCTTTTTTTAAATTAAGTAATGAAGTGATTAACATGGCAAAGTACAAGATATTGGATGATTTTCAAGTTAAAGATAAAGTTGTGTTAGTTAGAGTTGACTTCAACTCAGAAATCGACCCAGACACCAAGGAAGTAACAAGCGACGTCCGCATAAGAGCGCACGGCGAATCAACCCTAAAAGAACTCGCGGAGAAAGGCGCCAAAACCGTGGTCCTTGCACACCAAGGCAGAAGGGGCGATCCAGACTATACCCCCCTAAAAGAACACGCACAAATTCTTGGAAAAATCCTCAAGTGTCCAGTAAAATACGTCGACGATCTATTCGGCGAAAAAGCTAAAGCAGCCATTAAAAACCTGCAGGGCGGAGAAATACTTGTTTTGGAGAACGTTCGCAGTTGGGACAAAGAAACCAAGAGCATGTCGCCTGAAGATGCAAGCAAAACTGAGCTTATACAAAACCTCGCGCCACTCGCGGATTTGTTCGTTAACGATGCTTTCGCCGCAGCGCATCGTGGACATGTCTCGATGGTTGGCTTTACCGCAGTGTTGCCGTCTGCTGCTGGGCGCATCATGGAGCGCGAGTTAACATCTCTCAACAAAGCATTGGAAAAACCAGAAAAACCCTCCGTTTACGTTATGGGCGGAGCCAAAGCCGACGACAGCCTTGAGATCAGCAAGTATGTTTTAGGCAACGGCATCGCTGACTATGTGCTTACTGGCGGTGTAACGGGACAGTTGTTCTTGGCGGCGAAAGGCGTTGATTTGGGCAAAGGAAACATGGCGTATTTGGCAAAGAAGGAACTGACAGGTTTGATTCAAGGAATTAAAGCGCTTGAAGAGCAGTTCGAGGATAAAGTGATGGTTCCATTAGACATTGCATTAGACATAGATGGCAAACGAAAAGAAATCCTCGTCGCACAATTGCCAACCGACAACTCAATCCTGGACATAGGCGCCAAAACCGTCGAAGCATACGCTAAAATCATCGCATCCGCCAAATCCATAGTCGTCAGCGGACCCATGGGNGTCTACGAAAACAAAGAATTCAACTACGGCACCAAAAAAGTCTTCGAAGCCATTGCAGACAGCAAAGCCTTCAGCCTTGCGGGCGGNGGAAATACCATTGCAGCCATTAACGAATACGGGTTAAGCAAAAAAATCGGTTACATAAGCACTGCAGGCGGCGCACTTATCGAGTTTCTAATGGGAAAGAAACTGCCGGGTGTTGTCGCGTTGGAAACTGCAACCGCAACAAAGAAAATCTAAACTATCTCTTCTTTCTTTTTATTCTCAACGTCACCAGTAGGCTTTCCGCTTAAGATACTGTTTCGTTCAGGTTTTGGGAAACTTCTCGAAGATCTTTTGCAATGTAGTCAGGTTTCTGTCTGCTTTCCAAGAGTTCTTTTAGTCTGTTGAATTTCGAAGGTACGAATACGGTTTTAAATCCAGCATCCTTAGCACCTTTGATGTCCTCTATTGGACTGTCGCCGACGTAGACTGCTTCGTTAGCTTGAACTTTGAGGCAGTTTAGAGCGTGTTGGAATATGTGACTGCTGGGTTTTCTCCAGCCGATTTCCTCTGAAATCACGATGGCGTTGAAGTACTCGCTTATTTTCATCGTTCTGAGGCTTTTGTAGATGACTGGGGCATGTGTGAAGTTTGAGATTAACGCTACTTTGCCTTGCTGTTGGGCCTGGTGTAGCAGTTTTTTTGCGCCCTCCCTGAGTTCGAGTGTATCGATGAAGTTTTGGAAAAATACGTTGATCGCCGCTTTAATTCGAGGATCATCCGCTGTAACAGTAAAGCCCAGATTGTATAATGCTTCTGCTACCCAGACAGCGTTCGTGACTTCCTTTAATTGTTCGTAACGTACTTTACGGTATTTCTCATGTGCCAGACAGTAAGCGGTCAAAAACTGGTCTTCAACAACATCAAAGCCCTCAGACAATAATGCCTTGAAAAGTTTCTGTTTTGAAGCGTCCATGGAGTAGTTTCGGCAGTTAACCAAGGTGCCGATGTAATCAAAAATAANCGCTCTACAAACCATTCGCAAATCACTTTTTGTTTTTCGCAGACTTTTTGATTTGAGTCATTGCTTTTCCAACGGCTGTATCCAGAAGTTTTGCTGGGTTGCCGATTGCCCCTTCAACCTGAGAGTCAAAGCTGATTGAACCAAGGTACTTTAGCCCCAACTCNAATGTTGCCGCCTCAACTGTGTTTGCCTTATTCATTTTCATGTTTTCGACAACACCTATAACAGGCATCTTTAGTTCGCTGAGTAGAGCTACTTGTTTCTTCACGGTTTCAAAAGCCAAAAGTGAAGGAGTTGTTATGATTAAGAATTCGATGCGTTCAACCAGCCTCACCAAGTCAAGAATTGCATCCCCGATTCCCGGCGGCATATCGATGACCAAAAAATCCAGGTTCCCCCACTGCGTAACCGATAAGAGTTCTATAAGCGCGTTGGAAACGTCGACTCCGCGAAGTGGCGCTGGATTGTCGCCGACAAAATAAATAAGGGACATATACTCCAAGTTGTGGATTGTTGGCGGGATTAAGCCTTTTTCTTCTTTAGGATGAACGTTTGTTGGAACACCTAAGATTATGTGGGTTGACGGACCTGTAAAATCCAAGTCGAAAAGCCCAACTCGGCAGCCCTCTGTGGCAAGAGATAACGACAGTGCGGTTGCGACCATGCTTTTGCCGACGCCACCTTTGCCGCTTGAAACGGCAATTATCCTGCTTATCCCTGCTAAACGAGCGTTAATCACGCTTGTCCGCGGGTCAATCACGTAGATTTAACTCCTTTTACGCTATCGAGATAAACTCCACGTCCGCTGACGATTTCAAAGTCGGGACTGCCGCATTTAGGACATTTAATGAAAGTGTGCGCTACCTCGGGAACGAAATGAATGGCTTCAGCCGTGGCTTTGTCGAGTTTTTTAAGGCTAAACTGCCAGGCGGTGTAGCAGACCCTGCATTTGAGCATTGAATTGGCTTTTAAAATGCGAAATTTAGCCTTCTTAAAGTTGTCTGGCTTCATCTGGGAAAGAGCAAAACGCAGAATCGGAGGCTCAACTTGCTGAAGCTCCCCAACTTTGATTGTGAGTTCGGTTACTTCTTTTAGGTTTTCTTGCTCCGCGACTTGTTTAGCAGATGCAAGTATCGCTTCAGCTAATGCCCATTCATGCATGAATTAACTTAGGCTTTAAGCATTAATAAAAGAATATTGCATGAACCCATGGGATGCAATCCATAATGTGGATGCCAATGGAAGAGTAACCAACGAACGAACCGCCAACTGATGAGACAACTACTTGAAGCACTTGCAACCTGGACAATAAGACTCAAACAAATGCAACAATAGTTACGTCTTGCAGAGTTTCTGTATTGATACAGCAAAGCCTTAAAATGGCAATGTGCCACGTTAGGGATTGGCGCATTAGGATGAGAATCATAGCTGATCTGCACATTCACGGCCGATACAGCCGGGCTACAAGCGAGCAAATGAGCATTCCAGAAATTGCTAAATTCGCAAAAATTAAAGGACTCAACTTGGTGGGCACGGGTGATTTTACACATCCAGACTGGCTCAAAGAAATTAAGGAAACCCTGGTGCCAGAACAGGAAACCGGGCTCTTCAAACTATCTAAAATGGATTCGGCTGTGCGTTTTATGCTTCAAACAGAAGTCTGTACCATCTTTGACTATAAAGGCGAATCAAGAAAAGTACACCATGTTATCTTGACTCCGAGCATGGAAACCGCTATCCAAATCAACGATCGATTGCAAAGCTTTGGTAGTTTAACCTCCGACGGCAGACCAATTCTCAACACAACTGCACCTCAACTCGTTGAAGAAGTCATGGAAGTCTCAAGCGATAACATGGTTTTTCCAGCCCACGCCTGGACACCATGGTTCAGTATTTTCGGCGCATTCAGCGGATTTGACAACGTTGAAGATTGCTACCAAGACATGACAAAACATATCCATGCCCTGGAAACTGGCTTGTCGTCTGACCCAGCAATGAACTGGCGTCTAAGCAAACTTGACAAATATACCTTGGTTTCGAACAGTGACTGCCACAGTTTTTGGCCATGGCGCATCGGTAGAGAAGCAAACGTTTTTGAGCTGGAAAAATTCAGCTANAAAGAAGTCACCAACTCCATAATCGCTAACGATTCCTCGCGCTTCAAGTTCACGATTGAAACTGACCCCGCATATGGCAAATATCATTGGACAGGGCACCGTAACTGCAAAGTATCCCTCTCGCCAGCCGAAGCCATAAAATTCGGCAATATCTGCCCAGTTTGCCACAGAACACTAACCAAAGGCGTTGAACAACGATTAGAAGAACTTGCGGATAGACCAGCAGATTTCAAGCGTGCAGGCGTGCCCGGGTATTTGCGGTTGCTTCCACTTTCTGAAATTATCGCAGCGGTGTTTTGCACTGAATCACCTTCGACGCAAGCAGTTTGGAAAAACTATAATCTGTTAATTGAAAAGTTCGGGGATGAATACAGGGTGCTGATTGACGTACCCTTGGAAGCGATGATTCAAGTGGTGGATGCGCCAATTGCACAGGCTATCGTCAGAGTTAGAGATGGCAATGCTAAAGTTTCGCCTGGTTACGACGGAGT
>JGI20214J51650_10000121_pt1 | contig 46219 bp, 45 predicted proteins | sample WetSurMetagenome_FD_51650 | JGI IMG/M metagenome (IMG submission 51650)
TTTTCTGATTTGGCGAGTTGGGATACGTTAACCCATTATGGCTTTAACACTGCAAAAAAACGGCGGTCGGACCGCATTTTCGGTCCGACCGCCGACATTGAAGACGGATTGTCCCGCTAAAACTACACCTTTTCGAACATACTCTTACCTGCGCCGCAGATGGGGCATGTCCAGTCATCCGGAAGTTTCTCGAAAGGCGTTCCGGGGTCAACATCATTGTCAGGATCTCCCTTTACAGGATCATAGACATAACCGCAAACGGAACATTTCCATTTTTCCATAAGTTGCCTCCCTATTATTTTAAGCTATAGCGCTTCCCGCTCTGCTATTCAAGTCCGAGGTCCGGCGGCTCTTGCGGAACTATTTCGAGCTTGGCCTTGGCGATACGCTGGCCGACCATCTGAATGACCTTCAGGCGCTTGCCGTCGGTTTCGATAACATCTCCGGCCAGAGGCATTCTCTGGAGAAAGGTCACTATAAAGCCTCCGAGCGTTTCATACTCCGGCGATTCCGGGATGTCCAGGTGATAATCCTCATTCAGGTCTCTCAGGCTTATGGAGGCGTCAATAATCATGGAGCCGTCGCCCAGTTGTATGACCGGACTTTCGACGTCGTCTTCATCCCTTATCTCGCCGACAATCTCCTCAAGCAGGTCCTCAAGCGTTACAAGTCCGGATACCGAGCCGTACTCATCTATGGCAATGGCCATATGCGTCCTTTTCTTCTGCATCTCCCGCAGAAGGATACTTATCTTCATGGTCTCGGGGACCAGTATCGGGGGCTTGACGATCTTCCTGACATCCACACTTCCCATAGCAGTAAAAATATTAAAGAAGTCCTTGGCGTAAAGTATGCCCCTTATGTCGTTGACATCTTTGCCTACTACCGGATAACGCGAATATTTTTCCTCTGCAATCAAGCTTTTGAGATCATCGCATGAGATATTTATATTGACGCTCACCATCTTCGTAGCAGGGACCATCACCTCTTTGACAAAGGTATCGGTAAACTCAAAAACGCTATGTATAAGCTCTTTTTCGTCCGGTTCAAAGACGCCCTGCTCCCCACCCTCTTCGATGAGCAGTTTGACCTCTTCCTCCGATATATAAGCCCTTTCCGTATATGCTTTTTTACCAAAGGGTTTCAGGATAAAATTTGAAGTAAAGGTCAGGATACTCACAAAGACTGAAGCGACGGTCGAGAATTTTTTTATCATCGGGGCTACATAAAGGGCCAGGCCCTCAGGATTAGACAGGGCCACGGACTTGGGTATGAGTTCGCCGAATACAAGACTGAAAAAGGTGATAACTATTACCACAACACCAATGGATATGGGGCCGCTATAAGCCGCGATAAACTGCACAGGCACGGACGCCAGCATGGGTTTGAATATATCCACTGCAGCGGCGCCTCCGATTGCGGAAGATAGGGCTCCGGCAAAGGTCACCCCTATCTGGATGGCGGCCAGAAAACGGTCGGGCTGTTCACGCAGTTCATTGAGTATTTTGGCGTCTTCACGGCCCTCCTCCATCAGCTGTTTGATGCGTGTGCGACGCGCAGTGACAACAGCGATCTCGGAAGCCGCGAAAAAACCATTGATGACGATAAATATTGCTATAAGGGCAATCTCTATCATTTTACAAGCGAAACAAATATATGATCATAGGGCCTTTATTATAAATAAGTGATTATTTCGATTTTTTCGAAATCTCCCTGGCAATGGCTACCTTGCCGGTGCGCATGAACTCCTTTATGCCCATAGGCCTCAATAAATCAATGAAGGCCTCTATCTTGTTCTCGTTTCCTGTGACCTCAATGGTGTAAGTGTCCGGACTCGAATCGAGGACCCTGCCCCTGAATATCTCGACTATCCTCAAAACCTCCAGCTTGTTCTCCTTGCGGGGCGCGACTTTAAGCAGTATCAGTTCGCGTTCAACATGGTCCACCTCGGTCAGATCGACCACCTTGATCACATCAATAAGCTTGTTGAGTTGTTTATTGATCTGTTCTATGCTGTTGTCGTCTCCATCCGTGACGATCGTAAGCACCGAGACATTAGGATCAATAGAACCGCCTGTAATGCTTTCGATATTATAGCCCCTTCCACTGAAGAGCCCTGAAACCCGCGACACTACGCCGGCCTTATTTTCGACAAGAATCGATATGGTATGTCTCATTCGGAATCTCCCTTAACCCGCTGCCTTAAGTTTTTTTTCAGGCTTTTTTTCTTTTTCGGCGAACAGCATTTCGTCTATCGGCGCGCCCGGGGGCACCATAGGGAGTACCTTTTCCTTCCAGTCTACAACGAAATCCATCATTACCGGCCTCTTTGTCCTGAACGCCTCTTTGAGCACAGGCACGACCTCGGACGGTTTTGTTGCCCGCAGGCCCACTGCGCCGTAAGCCTGCGCAAGGAGCACAAAATCAGGGACTGTTTCCATATAGCTGTGAGAATACCTTTCTCCAAAGAACATCTCCTGCCACTGCCTGACCATGCCGAGATAACCGTTGTTCAGTATTGCAACTTTAACAGGCAACTTATTCACAACAGCCGTTGCGAGTTCCTGGATATTCATCTGGATACTGCCGTCTCCGGCGATGTCTATTACAAGGCTGTCGGGTTTTGCGATTTGCGCGCCGATGGCCGCAGGGAATCCGTATCCCATAGTGCCGAGCCCGCCGGAACTGAGGAAATGCCTCGGCTTGTCGTACTTATAGAACTGGCAGGCCCACATCTGGTTCTGGCCCACCTCCGTCGTTATTATGGCGTCCCCCCCGGTCAATTCGTATATCTTCTCTATTACAAACTGGGGTTTTATCAATTCCTTGCTCGATCCGTAAGAAAGCGGCCTCTCCGTCTTCCAGCCGGCGATCTGCTTCAGCCAGGCGGACCTCACTTCGGACCATTGCTCCCTTGCGTCGTTTTTCAGGAATTTATTCAATACCGTCAGTATCCTCTTAACATCACCGACTATCGGAATATCCACCCTGACGCTCTTTCTTATTGATGTGGGGTCGATATCGATATGTATAATCTTGGCGTGCGGCGCAAACTTTTCGACCTGTCCTGTAACGCGGTCGTCAAACCTCATGCCTATGGCAATCAGAAGGTCCGACTCCTGGATGGCCTTGTTTGCATAATAGGTGCCGTGCATACCAGGCATGCCGAGATACAGATCGTGCGAGCCGGGGAAAGAGCCGATTCCCATCAGGGTGCATGAAACAGGTATATGGGCGTGTTCGGCAAGTTCGAACAATTCATGCGAGGCTTCCGAAGCTATACAACCGCCTCCGGCAATGATGACCGGTTTTTTGGCCCTGGATATCTCGTGAGCCGCCCTCTCGATCATCCATTTATTCCCCTCGTATGTCGGATTATAGCTCCTGATCTCGACCTTTTCAGGCCATACGAAATCGGCCCTGTTGACCGTAATATCTTTAGGTATATCTATGAGCACGGGCCCGTGTCTGCCTGTGCCTGCAATATGAAAAGCCTCGCGCATGTGCGCGGCAAGAGATTCCGTCTTGTCACAAAGAATATTGTATTTTGTGCAGGGCCTTGTTATGCCTACGATATCGGCCTCCTGAAACGCGTCGTTGCCTATCATTGAGGTGGAAACCTGACCTGAAAGCACCACTATCGGTATCGAATCCATGTGGGCCGTCGCTATGCCGGTTACGGCATTCGTAGCTCCGGGCCCGGAGGTGACAAGGGCCACCCCGGTCTTGCCTGTTGCGCGCGCATAGCCGTCGGCCGCATGAACGGCAGCCTGTTCGTGCCTTGTAAGAATTAATGTTATGTCCTTGTCATTATAAAGGGCATCAAATATGTTAAGAACCACCCCGCCGGGATAGCCGAAGATATGCTTGACCCCTTCTCTCTTTAAACATTCAATTAAAATCTCGGAGCCGGTCATTTTCATAATGGAATTACCTCTTAGTCGACGCAGTATTTCTGGTATTAAGTTAATAGACTATCATATTTATTCAATCTTTTCCAGATTATGTCGCAACAGGGCGCAACTTTCCCCTGATTATAAACACAAGAAACAGAAGGGCTTATGGAGACCATGCCCGGCTGCAAATGTATGCCGCTATCCTTCCTCGCTGAGGTCGCTGCCGGCCGGTTTCTTTGCCGCAAGCTTAACGGCCTTCGGCAATAAATGTTTCGGCAAAAACCAGAAGCCTGCGATCATGGTCGGTATTACGGCGCTCGCAATAACAGCCGTCACAAGAAATGAATATTGCTCCTGGGTTACAATGCCGTGCGAAAACCCATACATCGCCGAGATGGTGCCGAAAGTGAGTCCGGTGGACATCAGCAGGGTGTAATACCATCTCTCGTTTTGCTCTTTCCTGAACATGCTTATGATGGGAAACAACCCGAATATCTTTGAGGCCACCTTGCCGGCCAGCAATATGATCAATATGAGCGGCGCAGCCAGCAGGGCATTCAGAGATACGAGAGTGCCGGCGCGGAGAAAATAAATAGGAGTGAGAAACCCCACAGTCAGGGTGCGGAGACGCCGAATCCAGGCTGTATCCCTTGCCGCGCCGCCGGCCAGGGCCATTCCGACGAGATAGGCGGGAAGGACGGCCTCGCTGCCCGACCATAAGGCCAATGCTCCCAGACCGAAAACAATGAGCATGACCCATTTTGTCCTGATTGCGGCTGTGCGGTTCGCATAAATATTGGTTAAAAGAGTTGTAAGATACGGCAAGAGGAAATAGGCCAGAACGGTAGCTCCGATAAAAATAATCGTCTTGTATGTAAACGGCGCAAATATAAGGCCGAGGACTATAACAGTGCCCAGATCATTGATAAAGCATGCGCCCAGGATTCCCTTTCCGTATTCGGTTTTATTAAATCCTGTTTCCAGCATTACAGCATAAACAACAGCCATCGACGTTGTCGACATCGCTATGCCGGCAAGCAGACTGGCGTCGAAATCCCAACCGATAATGAAATAAGCAAGCAATGAGCAACCAACAAAGGGCGCGAAAAACCCCATCAGTCCTACAACTGTAATCTCCTTTAATTTCTTATGCACGACATCCGGATCGAGTTCGGCCCCTGCCAAAAAAGTCAGCAGCACGGCCCCCGCCGATGCGAGAAATTTAAGCCACTCCTGATTCGAGCCCAATGCGTCCAATATTCCAAAATAGCCGGCAACCGCTGCGGCAATTACCCCGACACAAATTTCTATCAAGGCAATGGATATTTTCAGATGGTAGGCGATTATGGCCGACAATATGGCCAATCCGAACCAGATTGAAATGATACCAAAAAGCTGCTCCATGTTTGTGTCCCCCTGTAAATTAAATAGCGCGAAGACATAAAAAAACCCCTCCGCTGCAAAAAAGCTACGGTAGGAGTCATCGGCCCGGTATCAGGCGGTTAACGGCGAACCCCATCGCCAAACATAACCCGTTTACGTTAGCAGAATATCCGGATTTAGTCAATCAGGGCGCTCGCCCGACAACATGTTTGCGTATTATCCAACCGGACGATTATATTATATGCATTGTCAACCCGTATCTTTAGTCCGGATGGAGGAGAAAAATGAAAATCTTTGGATCTGTTGCTATGGCCCTGGCCGCCATATTTATTCTTGTCTGCCCGATTAACTCCATTGCGCAGGATGCGAATAATCCTATGAATATCACTCCCGATGATTATTTGGTTGAGTATCAGTGGATCGCGGGGACCATGCCGCCGCCCTACCATTATGAATATTTGATCAGGATCAACTCCTCAGATCAGGGACAAATTTTCTATTGGCCGAACTACAAGGGAAAAGACACCCCGGAATGGACCGAGCGATTCTCCGTGTCTCCCGACCAACTTGATCTGCTGTATAAAAAAATGAAGGATCAGAGGCTTTTTACCGAAAAATGGCAGGCCCAGGAAATACACATTATTGGCGGAAGTCACGAATTTATAAACGTAACGGCAAATATGAAAAAAATCAGGGTCCCTGCGTTCGTAGTCCCTGAACAGAAAGAAAGAATAAAAGGGATTTATACTGCAGTCCGCGCCCTTGTACCAAAAGCCATTATGGAGAAACTCGAAGCGCAACGACAGGAGTATATGAAGGCCTACAAAAAAAGATAGCCGTCAGCCTATCTGCATGACAACCAGGTCATCACGATGTATGACCTCGTCCTCACGTTTGGACCCGAGTATCTTTTCGATATCCGCCGATTTTTTACCCATGATCTTTTCGACCTCGTCTGAAGAATAATTGACTATGCCCTTGGCTATCGTGTTGCCGGCGTTATCGGCGCAAAACACGGCGTCATCACGTCTGAACGATCCTTCTATGGCCACAACCCCTGACGGCAGCAGACTCTTGCCTCCCCTGAGGAGCGCGTTGACGGCGCCCTGATCGAGCACAAGTGTGCCTTTGGGCCTGACCGCATATGCGATCCAGCCTTTTCTGGAGCTGATGCTCTTCTTTTTTGCGACGAATTCAGTGCCCTGATGCTCGCCCTTCATCAGAGAGACAAGCAGCCCTTTTTTTGCTCCGTGGATAATATTGACGGTTATGCCAAAGGATGTCGCCTTTTTTGCGGCGAGTATCTTTGAATACATGCCGCCGGTGCCGACCTGGCTCCCTGCCCCGCCTGCCATTGATTTCAGGTCTGAGGTTATCTCCTGCACATAAGGGATGATCTTTGCGGCCTTGTCCTTTTTGGGATCTGCAGAGAAGAGCCCCTCGACATCGGAAAGTATTATCAGCCTGTCGGCGTCGATAAGGCCCGCGACTATGGCCGCCAGCTGATCGTTGTCGCCGAATTTGAGTTCATCCGTCGCCACAGTGTCGTTTTCATTAACTATCGGTATAAGTCCGTATTTGAGAAGGGTAAGCAGTGTATTGCGTGAGTTCAGGTATGTCGGCCTGAATGATACCACGACCCGGGTGAGCAATATCTGGGCGACCTTCTTGTCATGCCGCTGGAAGCTCTTTTCGTATGCGCGCATCAATGAGGACTGACCGGCGGCAGCGGCAGCCTGTTTCAGCATGGTCTCCTTAGGCTTTTCCGTAAGGCCCATCTTGTCCATACCGGCCGCAATCGCGCCCGAAGATACGATCACAACATCATGCCCGGCATTGCATAACTCCGAGATGTCGTCCGAGATCGCAAATATCCTCTTTTGACTGAGACCTCCGGCCGGCTCGGTAAGTATATTGCTTCCGATCTTTACAACGATCCTGCTCATAATCCAAGACCCTCTATTTTGTCTGAAAGATATTGCAAAAGCCCCTCAACTCCCACATCCGAAACCGCCGATATCCCGAAAAAGTCAATGCCTTTCCCCTTGCAATGGCTCTCAAGCAGCTCAAGCCTTTTCTTCTCATACGCAAGGTCGAGCTTTGTGCCGACGACCGCCATCGGCTTGTTGATCAGTTCCGGACTGTATAATACTAATTCCTTATTGATCTTTTCAAAGGCCTCGACCGGATCGCCGGGGGTTATATCCGACACATCTACAAGGTGCAGAAGCATGGTTGTGCGTTCGACATGCCGGAGAAACTGGAACCCGAGGCCTGCGCCCTGATGTGCGCCCTCGATGAGACCGGGGATGTCCGCTACGACAAAGCTCTTGCGGTCCCTGTATTTTACGACCCCGAGATTCGGGACAAGCGTTGTAAAGGGATAGTCGGCTATCTTCGGCCTGGCTGAAGAGATTACCGATATCAGCGTTGATTTGCCTGCATTTGGAAGGCCGATAAGGCCAACGTCCGCAAGCAGCTTGAGTTCAAGGACAAGCCGCTTCTCTTCGCCCTCTTCCCCCGGCTGGGCAAATTTGGGCGCCTGTCTGGTAGCAGTCGCAAAATTGCTGTTGCCGAGCCCGCCTCTGCCTGCCCTGGCAATCGTGGCCTCTGCCTTATCGTCGTCCAGATCCGCCAGAATCTCGCCGCTATCCTCATCCTTTACGACCGTGCCTACAGGCACTGGAATAACCATATCTTCGGCGTTTCTGCCGTGTTTATTGCTGCCCTTGCCGTGTTCGCCCCTGTCGGCCTTGTATTCCTTCTTGTACCGCAGGTCAAGCAGCGTGTTCAGTTCACTTGAAGCCCTGAGGACAACATGGCCTCCACGGCCCCCGTCGCCCCCGTCCGGACCACCCTTCGGGACAAACTTCTCCCTGCGGAAGCTGACGCAGCCCCTGCCGCCGTCTCCGGCCTTGACATATATTTTTACATAATCAACGAACTGCATAAATAAAAAAGGCAGTCCGCATTTACAGACTGCCTTCGATTATCTCCTGTGCGAATAAAAATCAAACTCCGGCTGATGCCGGCTCAGCATAAACGCTGACCTTAATTCTTTCCTTGTCTTTTCTCTCGAATTTTACAACACCGTCGATAAGGGCAAAAAGTGTGTCATCCGACCCCTTGCCGACATTAGTTCCCGGATGTACCTTGGTGCCGCGCTGCCTGATGAGTATGTTGCCTGCGCGCACAACCTGTCCGCCGAATTTCTTCACTCCCAGTCTTTGCGACTCGCTGTCGCGCCCGTTCCTGGTGCTTCCAACTCCTTTTTTATGAGCCATGCTATCCTCCGATAATCTTTGTAATCTTCAAGGCGCTGAAATACTGACGATGACCGCTTACCTTTTTGGTCATCTTCTTGGACTGGCTCTTCATTACGGAAACCTTGTCCGACCTGCCCTGATCGACAATCTCGGCGCTTACGGAAGCCCCATCAATATAAGGCTTGCCGAAAACAGACTTGCCGTCATCGCTGATCATCAGCACCTTGTCTATGGTTATCTCGGTATTCAGCTCTCCATCTACCTTTTCGACGGATATAACGTCGCCGGTGGACACCCTGAGCTGCTCGCCGCCAGTCTCTATTATTGCGTACATTTTCTCACACCCCCGAATAAATTAGACATCTATTAAAACAGAATAATAGTAACTATGTCAATAATAATAACAGCTTTGTTGACCCAAAAGGGCCAAATCTATTATATTAATAGACAAGTTACAGGCTGGGAGGAAGATATGCCTATTTATGAGTATGGATGTGAAAAATGCGGAAAAAAACATGAGATATTGCAGAAAGCAAGCGATGCCCCCAAAACCGTATGCCCTGATTGCGGCGGCAAGCTGCAGAAGCTGATTTCCCATAGTTCTTTCGTACTGAAAGGTACGGGTTGGTATGCAAATGATTACGGTTCGGGGAAGAAAATGGAAGCTCCGAAACACATGCAGCGCAGGCAGTCCGACAAAGACGCTGAAACAGGCAATGTAATCAACAACACTGAAGTTCCGTGCGCATCGAGCGCGACGAAAACAGAGACGGCCGCTAAATAGAGATGGGGTCTCCACAAATCCATGTGCCGTTCGACCAGATCGGGCGGCGCATGGATTTCATTGTTTCCGGCAAATACAATCTCGAGATATATTTCGGTTCGGACAGTCTGGACTTGCTGACTGAGGCCCGGCTTCATGGGATCAGGGATGATCTTGATTACGGCCCTGTCCTGACCTTTCACGCCCCCTTTCTGGACCTGTCGCCTGCAGCCGTTGATTCCCGTATCAGAAAAGTGACCATTGAGAGATTCGAGCAGGTCCTGCATATCGCAGAAATATTAAATCCCCGTGCAGCAGTTTTCCACTCCGGATACGAAAAATGGAAATACGCGCTCGACATAAATTTCTGGCTCGACAGAAGCCTTGAGACCTGGCGGCCGCTGAATGAGCGGTTCCGCAAAATAGGCTGCAGGATAGCCATAGAAAATATCTTTGAAGACGAGCCCTCGAACCTGAGGCGCCTGATGGAGGAAATGGCCTCCGATAATTTCGGCGTCTGCTTTGACACGGGACACTGTAACCTTTTCACGACAGTCCCCCTTGACCGCTGGATCGATGAACTCGGACCTTATATCATCGAGATGCATCTGCATGATAATGACAGGAGCGCGGACCAGCACTATCCGCCCGGCGACGGAACATTCGATTTCGACAGGCTGTTCAGCCGCATAGGCAATAAGGACATAATCCATACGCTCGAAGCCCATACACAGGAGCATGCTTTGACCGGCATAGAACGTCTGAAAAAATATATCCAATAAACAGGGAAGCCTGCAGGCGCACAATATAGTTGTGAGGAGGCGGGCGAATTGACGCGCGATGTCTGGAATCTCAGGGCTGCGCAAGCAGCAAGGCAAGTGTTCTATCTAACCTGAAATTGTATTCTGACTTGAGACGGCAAAATTCGATAGAGGATTAATTCATCGCGGGGAAAGATGACTGCATCCTCACAACCCGGTTAAATACCTTTCTTACTTTACCTCAATCATCCGGTCGAGCGCCTTTTTGGCGCGCACACTGATCTCTTCCGGGACACGCACAACATGTTCCATTTTCTTCAGCGCATTCAGAATACTCTCAAGTGTGGTCCTCTTCATGTTGGGACAAAGCATATCCTCTCTCAACGCATGGAATATCTTGTCCGGATTCTCTTTTCTGAGCCGATACAAAAGCCCGAGTTCAGTGCCTACAATAAACTCCCTTGCCGGAGACGTCCCGACATATTTCAGCATGCCGGAGGTGCTGGTCACATGGTCTGCCAGGGCAAGGACCTCAAGTCTGCATTCAGGATGGGCCATAAATTCAGCCGCCGGATACACCTTTCTTGCGCTTATAACATCATGAGCGGTTATCCTGTCATGCACATGGCAAAAACCGTCCCATGAGATTATCTGTTTTTTTGAATTCTTTTGCGCCCAGGCCGAAAGATTCCTGTCGGGAACGCATATCACCCGATCGGCAGTCAGAGACTCGATTACGGAGATAACATTTGAAGACGTGCAGCAGACATCGCTTTCCGCCTTTACATCTGCGGAGGTATTGACATATGCGACTACAGGCGCATCCGGGTATTCCGCCTTCATGTCCCTGAGTGTAAATTCATGCGGGAATACAAATGAAGGCTGCTTGTCATATCCTGGAAACTTCTTCCAGACCTTCCTCGGCCCGTCGGCCTCTATCATGTCGGCCATGGGGCATAAAGCGTCCGGCTCGGGCAACAGAACGGTCTTGTTGGGGGAAAGGACAGCGGCGCTTTCAGCCATAAAAAGCACACCGCATAATACTATGGTTTCGCAGCCGGCGTCCCGGCCCACCCTTGCAAGCTCAAGCGAATCACCTGAAAAATCCGCTATAGCCTGCACCTCATCTATCTGGTAATTATGGGCAAGAATTACTGCGTTGCGTTTTTTTTTAAGAGTTGCAATCTCTTCAATCAACAAAGCGGTCTTGTCCGACATGAATACTCCTGATCTGAATTAATGGAAAACGGCAAGTGATCACTGACGAACAACATTGGTAAAAAGCACTGAACCATCCCTCTGATTCACAACCCTTATTCTTGTATGCGCAGAGGAAGGCATCCATGAGTAATCCAACCCGCCCGAGTATGTATTCATGACCCTTCTCACATAATTAACGGTTTCAGGGATGGCAGGCACACCCATGGCCTTTTCTACTTTGGTCGGCCCCGCATTATACGCCGCAAGCGCCAGTGTCATGTTGCCGTTAAACTTGTCGAGCAGAAACCTGAGATACTTGACCCCGCCCTCAATGTTCTGTTCGGGATTAAACCTGTTGTCAACACCCATATCCGTTGCGGTCCTGGGCATCAGTTGCATAATCCCGACCGCGCCCTTTGGAGAAACCGCCGACGGGTTCCAGCCGGACTCGGCAGAAATGACCGCCCTGACAAGCTTCGGATCGACATTATGTTTTTTCGACTTTTCATCAATAATTGCATGATAATTGCCCATATGCCTGGTCTTGTTCTTTTTTGCCTTCACAATGCGATCCGTCTTCTTTTCAATCATGACCACCCGCGATCCGTTGGCAGGCGTATTTGAATAAACCATGGCGCCGTCCGCCGATGTGGTCTGATAAATATCGGCATAGACATTTGGGCCTATCAGCAAGAATATAAAAAAGAGACAAAAAACCCTCATAACGAAATATTACCACGAAAATTGTCTTTAATCAAGGATTTGTGTTTTCAGAGTCCGAAGACGGAGCTTCAGAATATCCCGATTCGTCAATAATTCTCCCGACCGTATCCCTGTCGATGGTCTCATCCCTGAGAAGCGCTTCGGCCAGCCCGACAAGGGCATCCCTCTTCCCGGCAACTATTTTCATGGCCCTTGATTCAGCTTCGAACATCAGCTTCTGAATCTCCTGATCTATCAGCCATGCCGTCTCTTCACTGTACCTCTTTGGCTGGGCAAGCTCTTTTCCGAGAAAAGGATGCTCTTCTCCGCGCCCCAGATTCACAGGGCCGATCTTGTCGCTCATACCCCACTGCGCAATCATCTTCTCCGCAAGCAGTGTAGCGTCCTTTATGTCGCTCTGCGCGCCGCTGCTGGTATCGTTAAAAACAAGCTTTTCGGCAACCCTGCCTCCAAGGGATACGCATAGCCTGCTCATCAGGTATTCTTTTGGATAATAGTGCCTGTCCTCATCAGGGAGCAACTGGGTCACGCCCATGGCCATTCCCCTCGGTATAATGCTGATTTTGTGGATCGGATCGGTATTAGGCAGCAAATATGCGACAAGCGCATGTCCGGCCTCATGATAAGCGGTGATCTTTTTTTCGAGTTCGCTGATCGTCTCTTCCCGCACCGAACCCATCAGTGTGATGTCCCTCGCCTCTTCGAAATCGCTCATTTCTACCAGTTGCTTGTTTTTTCTCACAGCGATAAGGGCGGCTTCGTTCGCCATATTTTCGAGGTCCGCGCCGGTCATACCGGGAGTGCCCCTTGCCAGGACATCAAGATCGACATCTTCAGAAAGGGTCTTGTTTCCTACATGGACTTCGAGGATCAATCTCCTCTCCTTCATACCAGGCTTGTCTATTACGATTCGCCGGTCAAAACGCCCCGGCCTGAGCAGCGCAGGGTCAAGCACATCAGGCCTGTTGGTGGCTGCAATGATGATAATTTCCTCATGAGGCTCAAACCCGTCCATCTCGCTCAATAACTGGTTCAAGGTCTGCTCCCTCTCATCATGGCCTCCTCCGAGCCCCGCTCCTCTCGTACGGCCCACAGCGTCGATTTCGTCAATAAATATGATGCTCGGCTGGGTTGAGCGCGCCTTTTTGAACATGTCCCTCACACGTGAAGCCCCGACCCCTACAAACATCTCTATAAACTCAGCCGCGCTGATGCTGTAAAACGAAACGCCTGCCTCCCCGGCCGTCGCCCTTGCAAGCAGCGTCTTTCCAGTGCCTGGAGAGCCCATGAGCAGCACACCCTTCGGCACCTTTGCTCCAAGCCTCCTGAATTTTGAAGGGTCTTTCAGAAACTCTATCGTCTCCCTGAGCTCGATCTTCACATTATCCATGCCGGCCACATCGCTGAAGGTGACCTTCGGATTCGTGGCGTCAAAAAGCTTTGCCTTGCTCGCGCCGAAGCCCATAAACCCGCCCGGGCCGCCCTGGGACTGCTGGGATTTCCTGATAAAAAACACCCAAAGGCCGATAATCAACAGCCATGGGAATATCATGTAAAACAATTGCGCTATTACTGAAGGCTTATCTTCAGGGACAACCGTCACCGTCACAGCCTTCTCCTGGAGTTTTCGAATCAGGCCCTCCCCCTGAAACGCCGGAAGATATGTGCGAAAATTCAGGACATTCACCGGATCGGTCTTTTTGGGCTGCTGAACGGATATCTCTTTTCTGAATTCTCCGGTCAGCGCAAGCTTATCGATCGAAACCGATTTGATATTGCCGGAGTCAAGCTGACTTATAAATTCGGTATAGTTAATATCGAAACGGGCAGGATCACTCGGAGCAAAATAATGGTTCAGCATCCAACCCAGCAAAACAGCCAGGCCGAATGCAATAAGCATACGCCCGGACGGCCCTATTCCGCCGAGCAATTTCCCGATATCACCAAACCTGTTGTCTTTATTGTCATCCGATTTAGGCATAGCCGTATTGATTAAGTATACGTGACTGAAATCGGATCGTCAAGAAAAAGGGCGTTCAGCCGCGTTCGCGCCAAGTCATATACGATTATAGAAATTACGACAAACTCAATTTACAAGATGGTTCTGGATGGCATAATAGGTAAGCTCGGCATTATTCTTCATCGACATCTTATCGAGTATCCTCGCGCGATAGGTGCTGATGGTCTTGACGCTCAGCGAAAGTTCTTCAGCGATCTCCTTGACCGTCTTGCCGGAAGAAATCCTGCACAGAACCTGATATTCGCGGTCTGAAAGCAGTTCATGCGGAGGCCTCGTGGAATGCATCTCGATACTGAACGCAAGCTTTTCAGCCAGACTCGGACTGATATATTTCTTGCCGTCATAAAGTTTGCGTATGGCGGTTATCAGATCATTGGGCGCGCTCTCCTTGGTGAGATAACCGTCGGCCCCTGCCCTCAGCACCCTGACGGCATACTGTTCTTCAGGATACATGCTGAGAACAAGCACCGGCAATTTCGATCTGAAGTTTCTGATATCCTTCAGGATATCGAGTCCGCTCCTGCCCGGCATGGCAATATCAAGGACAACAACATCAAACTCTTCTTTCAATATCCTGTCGAGGGCTTCCTGGCCATTGGCGGCCTCGGCCGTAACAGCCATGTCGCCGGTATCCGACAATATCTGCCTGAGGCCCTCACGGACAATCGAGTGATCATCCGCAATAAGAATCCTTATCATCCAAAGTCTCCTTCCATATTACCGCCCGCACTGTTATGATATTCTTTAATTTTAACCATGACCGGCGACATATACAAATTTGGGGCAGGCAGGCAGCTATTACTTTCCTGTTCCATACTGCAATAAAGGGCTGTTCCTTGACAAATTGTCACTTTTTGGGTTTTAATTTACATTCAGGTCTGGAACAGGCGCGTAGCTCAGCGGGAGAGCGCTACCTTGACACGGTAGAGGTCAGGGGTTCAACACCCCTCGCGCCTACCATGATTAGCTACCTTCCTGATCCTGCCGTCTTTGATGATTTCGTAAACAGAGCCCCGCCAGGACACCCTTGAACCGACAAACGCGCAGACCCATATAAGGAAGGCCCATATGTCTTTAACAGGCAGGATTACAAGCCATTTCAGCCAGGAGCGGGTCCTGATCACCTTCCTGTAAACCACTGCAGCCGTCAGCAACCTCAACAGAAAGGCAAGCCCGAGAGCCGATATGGAAATAATATCTCCACCGTCGAGCATACACAACAGGATTGCAAAAGGGATTATATGTGTTATGCCGCTGCCGAAATAACCGGCCGGCCGGCCGGCCCTTATGGTCTTCGCCCATCTCAGCTGATGACGGAAATATTCCAGGAAGTCCATACGTCCGGCAACATCCTCAACAACATATTGAGAGATAACTATCCTCAACCCTTTTTGCGAAATTCTCTTGCCGATCTGATAGTCGTCGGCTATAAAGTCGGCCACTGCCCGGAATCCGCCAATCTCCTCAAGGGTCTTCCGTGAAATAAGCATGGAGGCGCCGAGCCCGAACGTAACGCCTTCAATCCGCTCCGCCACAAGAACGGACGGCAGGAAATCAAGCGCTATGGACATGGATTCAAAAGCGGCCCCGACATTTTGGGGAACACTTATTTTGTACAGGCATGTAACCATACCTATGGAATCATCCTGCTGATACTCACCAACGATGGTCCCAAGATAGTCCCTGTTGACCCGCATATCACTGTCGCTGAGTACTATTAGCTGATTGCGCGCAAATTCGACTATTTCCAGCAGATTCGATACCTTCCGGTTTACGCCGGATTCATTGTCCGAAGATATCACTTTCACATTCTGAAACGGGATTGATGCAACAATTTGCGAAGCCTCATGGAGCTCTTTTTCATCAGGTTTGTTGAATCCGAGGATAACCTCATAATCGGAATAGTCCTGTTCGCAGAAACTTTTTATGTTTTCCGCCAGCTCGGGATCGCTCCCTTTCAGGGGTTTCAGGATAGAGACAGGCGCAAGCGGAACAGGATTTAATGAAACAGGTTTAAAAAAGCGGTTTACGGAATATATGGCAATTATCCAGTACGCGCCGCCCATGACTATGAGCAGGCAGAGGCATATTTCCATGATCTCTATAACCGTCATCTATATGTATTATTAAAGCATATTCCGGCAGGCTCAGACCATGTGGATCAGCGGAATTCCCTGATCAGCGCAGTGACTGCAAGCCGCAGATTATGCGAGGCCTTGTGCGAATTCTGTCCGAGGCGAATAAACAGGGGCAGCAGCGCAGGCTGGTGTAATATCAGTCTTATCGCATGCTGTATGTCCGGCTTGCCCGAAGTATCTATAAGGTCCGCAATCTCCTGGGGGATATCGTCATCCACCAGATCGGAAACTGCGCGAATAGAGAAAAAACGCATCTTTTTCTCAAGGCAATATTTCGCCATTACAAATGTCTCCATATCGCAGACAGGATTCTGAATGCCTTCAGGCAATCTGCCGAGCATATTTTTTTTCACTGTGAGCTTGTCTATGGTAATAACCGTCCCCTTTTTTATCGGGACGGATGCGGCAATCCTTTCGAAAACAGCGTCCTCAGCAGGAATATTCAGGAAAACAGGCCGTCCGTCCGCTGAAAAAGAGATAAATCCGGAAGACCATAAAAGCTCACCCGCTGCAGCTCCCATGTAAAGCGCCCCGCCGTAACCCGCCGAAACGACTACATCCGGACTGAATTCCATGCATATCGATTCAAGCGCCGCAAGGGCATTTGCGCTGCCCATAGAAGTAACCACCAGCGCAATTTCGATTGAATGACTGGAGGTATAATAGACCTGATAAGAATTTCTTGAGCCGCCCTTGTCCGCGTCAAAGTCCTTTATGATCATTTCCAGTTCCTGTGGAAGAGCCGCAAATATCGCAAATCTCATGATCCCCTCCTTCCGGAAACAGCTCCAGGGAAATTCATTGGTCTCAATCCGACGGTATTGACAAACTGCGAAGACTCCCGTCAGTTCCTTCGCATATTCCAGAGCGCCAGCCGCATAAGATCGCAGGGATGGGCAAACGCGTCTCTTACAACGGACGCCTCGAACCCGCTATGAACCATGCAATTTTTACATCTGGGGTCAACACGGTTTTCGTACCTGCCCCAGTCGGTTTTTTCGATCATTTCCGAAAAAGACTTATAGTATGTGTCGGTAATCAGATAGCACGGCGATTTCCATCCAAAAGGATTCCGGGTAGGATTTCCCCAAGGTGTGCATTTCATATCTCTTTTGCCGGTCAGAAAGTCGAGATAGAGCGGCGTATTGACAAAAGGATATTTCGTAAACATCGGCTCCATAAGTCTGAATTTTTCAGCCACCCCTGCACGGTCAAGGAAGATATCATCCGAGACGGTCTCATAGCTGAATGCAGGAGCCACAAGTATGCCGGTAATATCGAGGTCCTTCAGCGTCCGGAAAAGAACCTCAAGTTCCCCGACATCCGAATTTTTATAAACCGAAGTGTTGGTGCTGACCCTGAAACCGAGCCTGCGCGCCTTTTTTATCGCATCGATAGCCGTCCTGAATGCGCCCGGTCTTCCGACAATACGGTCATGCGTCTCATCCATGCCGTCAAGATGAATATTCAGTGTCAGTGAAGAAGACGGCCCGGTCTCATCCAGAAAGGGGTCCATAAGCAGGGCGTTTGAACAGAGGTATATATGCCTTTTCAGCGCAAGCGTCTTTTTGATAAGGAGCTTGAGTTCGGGATACATGAGGGGTTCTCCACCGGTAATTGTGATTACAGGGGCCCCGGAATCAACAACCGCCTGCATACATTCATCCAGCGAAAGATCTCCCGGATACTCATCATTGCCGAGCCTTATCCTGTCGCAGCCTGCACAAAAAAGATTACAGCGGTGCGTCACCTCAAGCATAAGCACGAGCGGAAATATCTTTCTGCGCTCCATCGCATTCCTTACAAACGACCTTACCATCGACATGTGAAGGGCCAACGGAAATCTCATGATATGACCTTCTCTTTCTTTATATAACCATTTTCCCCGAACCAGGCCACGGCCTTGCGCAGCGCGTCTTCTATCGGATTCCGGGGAAGATTCAGCTCCTTTATCGCCTTTGAGCAATCGAAATACATATAACGGCGGGCCATCCTGACCCCCGCAAGGGGTATCAAAGGCGGCCTCCCGGTTATTCCTGAAATCACCTCATTGATATGGGCGGCGACCAGCACAGGTATATACGGCAGGCGCACCCCCGGAGGTTTTTTACCCGTAACATCTGCGAGGACGCCGAAAAAATCACGAAGGCTCATATTTTTGTTGCCGAGTATATATTTTTCTCCCACCCTGCCGTGCATGCCTGCCATCCAGTGCCCGAAAGCCACATCCTCCACATCCACAAAATTAAGGCCGGTATCAAGATATGCCGGCATCCTGCCGTTCAGAAAGTCCACGATGATCTTTCCGGTTGGTGTAGGCTTAATATCCATGGGGCCGACAGGAGTCGACGGATTGACAATCACAGCAGGCAGGCCTTTTTCTATATAACCGTATACTTCCCTCTCTGCAAGAAACTTGGACCTTTTGTAGTCTCCAACCATATCGCTTAACCGGACAGGTGTGTCTTCATTCGCAAGCCTACCGTCAATGCTTGATGCAAGCGCGCCTACCGAACTGGTATAAACGACCCTTTCCACTCCCGCGTCCATAGCAGCGGACATTACATTTCTTGTGCCCTGCACATTGATATCATACATTGACGCAGGATCAGGGACCCAAAGACGGTAGTCTGCGGCAAGATGGAAAACAAGGCTGCAACCATTAACTGCCTTCTCAACAGCCGAGCAATCCCTGATATCTCCCACACATATCCGGGCGCCTATTGCCTCAAGAGACTTCATATCCGTTCCGCGGCGCACAAGAGCCGTTACTTCAACACCCTTCTCTCTCAGAAATCTGGTGACATGGAATCCAATGAAACCGCCGGCCCCGGTCACAAGGGCTTTCACCGGTCTTTGCCTTTTCTCGAGATCAGGGAATGATATCTTCCAAGCGCCATCAACGGAAAACAATTCCTGTAGTTGTGATACCTGATCATAAAATATTTCGGGAACCCCGTGCCCGTAAACTCCTCTTCATCCCATGTGCCGTCGGCCCGCTGGCTGTTAATCAGGAATTCCGCTCCCTTTATGACCGCTTCAGATGCGCCCTCTCCGGCCGCCATCAGTCCAAGCATGGCCCAGGCCGTCTGCGAAGGGGTGCTCCGCCCAAAACATTTTAACGCAGGATCTTCATAGGACTCACAGCATTCACCCCATCCGCCATCGGGCTTCTGGATATTATTCAGCCACCTCACAGCGTATCTGACGTAAGGTTTTGTCATATCCTCCCCGATGGACGCGAGACCGCACAGGACAGACCATGTGCCGTAAATATAATTGACTCCCCATCTCCCCCACCATGAACCGTCACGCTCCTGGTTCTTTTTTATGAACCTTATGCCTCTCTTTACAACTCTGTGCGAAAGGTCATAACCGGCAATCCCGAGCACTTCAAGAACCCGGCCCGTCAGATCAACCGTACTGGGGTCTATCATTGCTTCCAGATCGCCAAAGGGCAACTTGTTGAGCAGCCTCATATTATTATTTACATCAAATGCGCCCCAACCGCCGTCCCTGCCCTGCATGCCGATCAGCCAGCGCAGGCCGCTGTCGAGATTTTCAGGGCTGATAAATTTCTTGTCCAGATGCCTGTATAGCATCATCAGGACCACAGCCGTGTCATCCACATCAGGATACCAGTTATTGTCGAATTCAAAGGCCCATCCGCCCGGAGACAGATCAGGCCGTTTCACGCTCCAGTCGCCCTTTCGGAATATCTGCTGGGATGCGAGCCATTTGGAAGCCTGCAATACCGAAAAATGGTCTTTATTCACACCCGAATACTCAAGGGCCAGGGACGTAAGAGCGGTGTCCCAAACCGGCGAAATACATGACTGCAATGACAGTTCGTCTTCAGTCTCGATGGTAAACCTTTCGAGGGCCGTCATTCCCCGCTTTATCGTTCCGTGCGAAATATTGTATCCCCTCGCAACAAGAGCCCAGATGCCGTTTACCATTGGAGGCTGTATCCCTCCCCAGTCGCCCGACGGCTCCTGGTGATCGCGTATCCATCTCTCCGTCTTTTTCAGCGCCAGCCTTCTAAGCGGCCTGACCTTTAACTGCTCCCAAACCTTGAAAATATGGTCAAGGACAACAAAGATATTCTTCAGCGAAAAAACAGGCAGCTTCTTTACCGTCAGATGAGGCAACCTGTCCGGCTCCCTGTATAAAGCCCTCAGCGAATTTCCGCCGAGGAGAGGCCTTACAGGCTTTAAATCAAGCAACACCGAAAGTGGGACAACAGTGGATCTGGCCCAGCTCGAAAAGACATAAATATTTATCGGGAACCAGGACGGCAAAAGGTTTATCTCGATAGGTATCGAGGGAATGGCCTTCCAGCTGAACTCTCCGAAAAGCGCGAGGTATATCCTCGTGAACACCCTGGCCCCCTCAATCCCCCCATGTGCAAGGATAAAATCGGCAGCTTTGCGCATACAAGGCTCTTCGGGCGAATACCCGGCCAGTCTCAGCGCGAAATATGCCTCTACCGTCGTGCTGAGATCGCCCTTCCCCCCGTAATGGATCATCCATGACCCGTCAGCCCCCTGTTTTTTCAGCAGATAATTAGCGATCTTCCTGTCCTTTTCCCCGGAATTCAATCCGAGAAAGTGGAGCAGCATGAGATACTCTGCCGTTATGGTTGCATTTGACTCAAGTTCGTACCACCAGTAGCCGTCGGCGGTCTGCTGTTCAAAATAGTACGATTGGGTCTTCTTGATCGTCCTGTCCAGCGCCTCAATCATGTCATCAGGGCCATGCTCCTGCGAATCTATTTGCTCCTTGAGTTCGGAAGAACCTGCCCTATCCGGTCTCATAGTATGGCCGAATAAACTGCCGCTATTCCTTATCCTGTTATCCACCTGACTATCATCCTCACCATTTCATAGTTTATTAATTCATCGACATCCCATACGCCGCAGGTTAACGCTGTTCGTTTTCCACATCGGAGCCGGCGCTTATTTCCTGCTCATTGTCCGCGCCGGGCGCTCCGGTCGCATTGCCGGTCTTCACAGCGCTGTCGTCAAACGCCACCAGGGCTATTCCAATAACAATAATAACAGTTCCGGCCCAGCGATATAAAGACAGGTCCTCTTTAAGAACAAACCTTGCCAGCAGGGCAACAAACAGGTAAGACATTGCCGTCAGCGGCATTACATAGCTTATGTCTCCCCACGAAAGGGCTGCGAGGTAGAGAAAAAAGAAGACGGCAAGCAATACAACTCCAACAAGCACATACGGATTTCTTACAACGGAGGTTATCAGATCGAGCCACTGCGAAGGCACCGTAAGATCAAAAGCTCCATGTTTTTTCATCCCGTAACTCAGGAGGATCTCTCCTATCGCAGCGCTGAGCGTAGCTATTAAAACAACAATAAATATCTTCAATGTCCTCTCCTGAAAATGACGCAATCGCAACGCCTCAACACATATCTTTATATCCTAAGCGTTTTATCCCAAAAGAATCCAGCCTTGCGGCGACCACATCCGACTCCAGAGCCCCAAGTTCCCGCATCCCGGCCTCCGTGCCCCTGTCGGGATGAAAAAAAATCTCATTAACCCAGGCCTTCCCGTCGGTCGCAATACTATCTATAAGGGCAAGCAGATATCCCTCGTCAAGGAGTCCTGAATGCGCAAGCCCGTAAACATTTGCAGCGCAACGGAGCCCTGTCATTCCGGCCTTTCTTGAATTGGATGGTTTAAGCGCCCTGAAAACAGCATGCTCTATAAAAGAGATCACCCCCCGTCCGCCTGCCGCAAGCCCATAGACAACCCTTGCCGGCTCATGCGTGAGACGTATCCACGAAACCCCTCTGGCCGCGGCCTTCCTGCAAACCGCGCCAAACAATCCCGGATGCATATGCAGGTGGTGATGCCCGTCTACATAACAGGGGCTTATACCTGCAGCCTCAAGCCTGTCGAACTGAGCCTCTATCTCCCTCTCCGCCTGCTCCATTATCTTCCTGCGGCCCAATCCGATCCATACGGCGGCAGGCCCGCAGGCAAATGACCCATCCGCAGCCGTAAGATCAGGTATGTCCGAATGCGGCAAAACAGCCTTTCCGTCGCATAGAGTGACATGTAATCCGATCGAAAGACTTTTCCTGTCGCGAATATATTCAACCGCCTGATCAAACGCCGCGCCGCCTGCCATTATACTCGTCGCGGTCAGAAGCCCCCTGTCATGGGCCTCGATAACAGCCTCATTAACCGACACACAACGACCAAAATCGTCGGCTGCAAAAATCAGATATTTTACCCCATCCTGCAGGGTATTCATCCCTTATTTTCCTTCTGAAAAACCTTCGTGAGCGCCGGCAAAAGGACAATGATCGAGACAAGCAATAATGCGAAACAGACGGTAAGGAGCGCACCCATACCGGATATCCCCCTGTGGTTCGATAAAACAAGTGTGCTTGTGCTTATGATCATTGTCAGCGAACTGAGGAATACCGCCTTTGACGTGCTCGTGCCGATCATGTTGCCGTCCTCCGGAGGCTCACCAAGATACCTGATCATGAACATGATGCCGCTATGGACCCCCACTCCGATCAGCAGGGGGAGCACAATTACATTGGCAAAATTCAGCGGAATAGAGAACAGGACTGAAAATGCCGCCGTTAAAAGTATGGCGAGGACAAGAGGCAATAGTATCATGGCTGTTACTTTTACGTTGCGCAATTCCACAAGCAGGACAAATATGACCGCGCCGAGAGCAAGCAGTGTCGCAAGCCTGAAGGATGAAGACACGACGTTTCCGGTCTCGTAAATAGTCACCGGAGCATCGGTGGCTCCGGGAGCGACCGCTTTTACAGCATTGACAAAAGAGGCCAATGAATCTCTGTCGAGCATGTCGCCTTTCGGAAAGACCTGCACACGGTAAATCCCCTCCGGAGAGACATACTGCCTCACGATATCTTCCGGGATGTCCTCTCTTTTCACCACTGAAGGATGCAGTAACCGGTCGAGCCTGCCCAGAAGACCGGGGAGATCTGAAAACATCCCCCGTTCGAGCCGCTCAAAAGCGACCGTGCCCTCTTCCGGAGTCTTGAGCTTTGCCTTAAAAAGACCGACAGCTTTCAGCAAGCCGTCTATATGGTCCGCCTGCCCCCGGTTGGAATCACGTATCTTTCCCAGGGCGAGCTCAAAGCGGTCGAGAGCGGCCGCCTTGAGCCCGTAATCCATGGGTTTTATCTTCATCTGTGGCGGTTTTTGCATGAAGAGGGCAATATCGGATATTATCTCCATCTTTTCAGCCTGCCTGTCCGGCACAAAATCAAAGATAGTGGCCGCAGCCCTAACTTCTTTGACATCCTTCAGGCTTGACGCTATTCGTTTGGCCGACTGCTCATTGTCTGCAAGGATTGATATGGTCCACGGCGGCATATCAGGGTTGTCGAAGAGTTCCTTTATCGCAATAATCGATTCCGATGACCGGTCATAAAGATTCAGCGGATTGTAATCAAAATAGACACCCGGCAGGGCCGCGGTCGCCGCGAGGCCGATCAGTAAAGCTGTAATACAGACTGTCCGCGCATATTTATAAGGGAAAAGAAAGCGCGGCAGGATCTCAATACGCCTGCGGCCCGTTTTTTTCAGCGGCATGATCGTCAGCAGGGCCGGCAGCAGCGTCATATTGATAATAAAGCTTATGAACATGCCGGTGCCGGAGATCAGCCCAAGTTCGGCAACGCCTTCATAAGGGGTGGGAAGGAAAGCATAAAATCCGATCGCAGTGGTTATGCAACTCAAAAGGAGGCCCCTGCCTACGCCTGCGGCAGTGGTCAGCACGGCCTCACCCTGTTCCGAGCCTTTATCGACAAGCTCCCTGTAACGCAGACAGAACTGTATGCTGTAATCTATCCCAAGCCCCACAAAAAGCACGGCAAAAGTCACGGAAATCAGGTTCAGACTTCCTATCGCAAACAAGGCAAATCCGGTGGTCCAGATGAGTCCTGTGAAAAGAGTCGCCATGCCCGCCATAACGAGACGCGCTGATCCGAGTCCGACAAAAAGGAGCGCTCCGACAAACACTATCGAAAGTAGTGTTGCGACGCCCACGCTGTCCATGACCGTAACGTAATTGTCGTGAGCAAAGACTACATCTCCGGTAAGACGCACAGTAACCGATTTATCGACGCCCGACTGCGCAATTGCAGACCGGACAGCCACGAGCGCGGCTTCGCCCGAGTCGGGATCGGCCGGGTCGAAATACGGCTTTACCATTATGAACTGCCTGCGCTGGGACGCAGCCGACTTTTCATCAAGCAGCATACCATCCCAATTCATACGATATTCATGATCATGCGCGGCAGCGTCGAATGCGTCCCTCATGCGGTCTGTAAGGAATATCAGCCTCTTGTCAGTGGGTCCCTCCCCCGACTGATATTTCAGGACCGTTTCGAGGACCCCGAACATCCCATTGATGCTGAAATCATTTGAAATAAGACCCATAAGAGGCTGAGCCTCCGAGAGCCGCTCCGATAAGGCATCAAGCTCTTCAACATCCAGATACAGGAGGCCGTTCTTCTCAAAGAAGCTGCCGGCTCCGGGCTCAGTCACGCTCTTGAAGCGACCGTGGTCCCGTCGTATAGTATCCGCCATCACTTTGCGCGCGCGGACCGCCTCATCCGAAGTCCCGGCGTTTATCACAACAACTATGGTGTCGCTGAAATCGGGGAATGCCGCGGACAGGTCCTTATCAAGCTGTCTGAACCGGAGCTTTTCGGATATCATGCCCGTCAGATCGGTATTGATCCTGAAGTTTTCCGCACAATAAAAGGCCACAACGGCAGTGAAGATCACGACCATTGCGATGACGGCTGCGTAATGGCGCGTCATAAGCCCAACCCACCATTCAAGAAATCTTGTCGGATACTGTCTGTTCGTCATCTCAAATCTGTCCGGTCAAATTTGCAAAAATTCTACAAGTTATCTAATATAACATATACAGGATGGTTCCTTGCATGGCTGCGAAATAAACCCTGAAGAAATGGATACAAATCTTATGAGAAGATCGAAACGCCTATTTACAGCGCTTGCATATTCGCTCTGCGCCATGATTTTTTTGTCCTGTTATTCAATGTCCTCTGCCGAAGACGCGAGGCCTGATGCCGCTATCGCCAGGTTTAACGCCGCGCTCCTCGATTCCATGAAAAAGGCCGACACCCTCGGCTATCAGGGCAGATACAGGTTCCTCGAACCTGTAATAAAAGAAGTCTTCGCCCTCCAGTTCATGGGGAACAGATCACTGGGCAGACACTGGAAAAAACTCACGCCGAACCAGCAGACTCTGTTCATGAAAACATATACCGAATGGACCATCGGCTCCTATGCCAATAATTTTGACGGTTACTCGGGCGAAAAATTTCTGATCGCCAAAAACCCGACCGCAGACGGGGAGACCGTTACTGTAAAAAGCAGCATAATAAAGCCGAATGGTGAAAGTATCGTGGATTTCAATTATCTGATGCGCCGGATTTCGGGGAAATGGCGTGTTGTGGACATAAGGATAAAAGGGGTCAGCCAGCTGGCGCTCACAAAATCGGATTTTTCAAGCGTTATGAACAGAAAAGGTTTTGACAGCCTGATCGCTTCCCTGAAAGAAAAAACCGCAGCCTTTTCCGCCAAAGACAAAGGGAAAAAATAATATGCGTTCAGGAATTCCGTTATCACACTATGGAAGACTGACGCCCCTCCTTGTGCTTGCGCTGCTTTTTACACCGGTAATATCCTTTGCTGCAGACGCTCCTCATGATTCCGTACAAACAATAACGCTGTGTAACGACAAAGCCCCTTCAGAAAAACCGGCGCGACTGATATTGGCCATAAACAGTCCGGAAAAAGCCGCCGGACCTTCAGAAAAGGCTGGAGAACAAAAAATCGTTGGAGACGATGATGTCGGGGAAACAGATCAGGAAATAGTCGCCGACCCCATTGAACCGATCAACCGCGTGATGTTCGATTTCAACGACAAGGTCTATTTTGTGGCCATGAAGCCTTTTTTTAAGGCGTATAACTCAGTCCTGCCTGAAGATCTGCGCATAGCCGGACGTAATTTTTTCGACAATATAGCCATGCCTGTCAGATTTGTAAGCTGCGTCCTGCAGATAAGACCGAAATGCGCCGGGGTGGAGATTGCCCGCTTCGGCATTAACAGCACGATCGGCATGGCCGGACTGTTCGACATAGCCGCAAAAGACCCCTTTGCGCTGAATCCGCAGGCCGCAGACATCGGCCTTGCAATGGCCCATTACGGAATCGGTGAAGGTTTTTATCTGGTGTTGCCTTTTATGGGACCGTCTTCAGCAAGAGACACTATCGGAATGGTTGCAGACGGTTATCTTACACCAACCAGCTACCTGACGCCTTTTTATGTGCCGATGGCAATCTCGGCCGGTAATTTTATCAACAGGGGATCTTTGCAATACGGAGAATATGAAGAACTGAAAAATGCCTCTATAGATCCTTATGCTGCATTCAAGGACGCCTATATCCAGTACAGACGCGGCAAGATCAAATAACATAACATGGTTTATCCTGCAGTATGCAACATTCGATACAATTAATTTATCATCCATTGCAACCTCGTTCTCCCCGTTATATTTACAATCACTGCCGACTCCGAGGCAAGCCGGTTTTTCAGTCTGACACTGCCGGGACTTGCGGTTCCTCTCGTCTGGAACCGGATGGTTGATCCCGAGCCGAATTTCGCATGTTCAATCCGGATATTCCCCCTGAAATCAGACATCCCCTTTGTTGCGACATTCTCAAACGCATTGGATTCGCAGTGAGACCCGGCATACCTGCATCTCTGAATGGTATATGTATTGGACTCGGGCCTGAAAATTATCTGATATATTCTGGATTCCGACACGGCCATGGCCTTTAATTCAAAAAAATCCCCCGCAATGTCCCGCGTCGCGTTCCTGAGTTCCCTGTTCGCAATATAATCGCTGAAGGACGGCATCGAAACAGTAAGAGCAATCGCCATGACACACAGCGCCAACATAGTATCAACAAGACTGAATCCATCCCGTCCCTTGACCACCAAAAAGAAAAAACCGGACGACACATATTTACACGGCATAAAACCCTCCTTGCGGTCCTATGCAGGCACATGTCGCCCCCTCCCAAATAAAGTCCCAAGTTGTAAACAGTCTTTGGTTGCACCCTCTTCAGATGTAAATATACCATCTTGAAGGTATTTTGTCAATAAATATTTTTTGCATTTTCAGGTTGGAGCAGATATTATGAAGTGACGCTTCAGGGGAATACTCCGGACTGCAGGTAAAAGTCTCTTTCAGACGCGACCGGACATGGAAGGAACGGAAGAAACGCTGTACAAATGAAACCGCTATCAGTTGCTCCCGCTACGAACCGTGACCGGCTTGTCCGACACCGAGAGTTCAAATAATTTGACAAACTTTTCGCCGTCCGTATTCGTTGCCGATATCTTAAAGGAAAGGTTTCCAAAAAAATCCGCAGGCCGGACCCATCTGATCGTGCCTGCTGCGGAGTCCATATCCATGCCCTCAGGTACCGGCGGCTCCAGCGCATAATCCAATTTGCCGCCGTCCGGGTCTTTCCCCTCAAGTTGCATGATCACCGGACCTTTCGGCCCGGAACTGATAACTTTTATTTCAAGCAAAGGACTGCTGCCTGCAATCACGGCTGAAATGCTTCTGTAATCGGTGGCCATGCCGGCAGCCGATGCGCTCACATTCACACGAACGACATCCTTTCTCCTGAAATACTCATTTGACAACGAATCACCGGTCGCATTTTTTATTACCTGCCGGTTCACCGTCCATTCATACTTGTAAACAATATCTGAAGGCAATGTCCCGCCCGTTTTGCTAACCACCCTGATCACGTCAGAGGCCCCGGGCCGAACAGGAGATAATTCAATAGTCCACTGCAAGCCTTGCGCAGCCACGCCTCCCTGCCCTTCATTAAGGGAGGCGACATTACGTTCCATAGCGGCTCCCGAAGCCGCATCCTGCGAAGCCGGGACCGCAACACCGGCGGTCTTGTCCTGCTGCGAACACGCGAGCAGCAGGAAGGCCGTCAGGGTCAATACGCAATAGACCTTTTTAATCGCTGACCTCCTACTGAATACGCAGATCGCGCCAATATCTTATGGTCGCCTTCTTTGCTCCCTCCGTAGTTTTACCTACCTTGGTTATTGATCCGCTTTCAGTGCCTGCGCCACTAATAGCACAGTAAATACTTGTGCCTTCAGGTCCTTGCGAAACAACAGGACTGGATGCAATACCAGTGCCGGACAAAGTAGTGACAGTTGTCCCACCGCTGACAAAACCGACCTGATATAATTTGGAAGTCCCTGCCTGGGAACAAAGGTCTGTTCCGACCGGGGTAAAAGTCGTAAAATAGACATAACCGTCGGCAACTGAAGAATCGCCGAGTACTTTTTCGCCGGTCCCGCTAAGAGTGACCGCCCATCCCTGCGTTGAGCCGTCGTACAGTGAACTACTGCCTACAGATACGGCAAGCAGACTACCGGAAGTATATGTGCCGCCGCCGTCCTTTACCCCGTAAAACCTGCCTCCGAGGCTTGCATCAGTGGGTTTCTGGGCATTTCCAGTGCCCCAATAGACCCAAATATTGCCGCTTGAATCTTTTGCAACTGAGGGCTTGGTATAGATCGGAGCCGCAGAGCCCTCTCCATCAAAAAACTTGGTCATTGTCCACGATCCTGCTTCGCATGATGAAGCGTCGCGCTTGGCGCAAAGTTTCATCCGCCATATGTTGCCCCCCAAATCCCCAATATAGACGCGGTCATTAAATCCGTCGAAATCCGTATCCACTGCTACAGGGGCTGCAGGAAAACTGTATGTCATGCCTGTGAACGACTTAATAACAGATCCGTCATTCAGGTCGATGGCGAAAACCCCTTTCCCTCGTGTATCACAGTCGTCGGCTGTACATACATTGGCGTTATATCCGCCGCCTATAAACCCGACCCATTTCTCGGTATAGCCGGTCCCACTGCCGATCCTGACGCGACCGGTCGACATCCTGCTCCAGGGTTCTCCCATGTATGCCATGCTGCTGTCTGTTCCTATGGTCCACCTTAAAGAATCAATACCCACAGAAGGGTTTTCAGCGTTCAGCGCATAATAGCCGCAATAATACGGATAATTGGTAGCATCATAGGTCTGGCTGAAACCGGATGCTCCGTCGCATTTGACCATGTTGCTCCACAAGTGAGTGGAGTTGCCCTTGCCGAGGCCGAATATTATAAGGCTTTTCCAGTCCAAATTGGACTTATGCTGATAATCACATGATCCGGAACATAACCATGCATCCCCTGTAGTAATAGGGCCGTCCACAAAAAAGGTATGCGACTGTGTAGACGGATCGGACGAATGCGCAATTTTATATAGGTTAGGCAATGAATTTGGCGGCATGAAACTCCAGGCCTCAGTCCCCAACAGAGTCTTGAAGGCATGCAATTGCCCGTCATTGGCCCCTGCCAGGATTATGCGAGTGCCAGCAGAGGTTGTCCTTTCATGAGCAGTGCGATAAGTAGTAAAAGCATTATTCTTGTCCAATATATCGTAGAACGTTGAGGACGGGGTCCCGAGTATTGCGAGATTGGAATTATAGACATCCCCGAGATTCCATTTATCCGGATTTCCGCTTCCACTGAAAAAATTAAGGATTACAGTGCGCGAAGCCTCATTGTCGACTGCCAGTGCGGTATACGGCACTGTAGACAAATTGGCCACCGCTCCATTGTAATATGTCTTGATCGTCCTGCCGGTCACGTTTTGCAGTTTCAAACCGGCGTCCCAGTTTGATGTCCCGACAGATCCGTCAGTAAGGCTCAGGCCGAACTGCTTGACATGCCCGTACCAAAGGGGATCGCTCGGACTTATCCTCGGCTCAAAAGAGGCCTGGTAGATATAATTTTCAGTGTCTGTGCGGTAAGCTGATACGTAAGGTTGTGAAAAAGAATACGCGCCCGACTTGACCTTGCTGAACGCATCCGCAAGCCCGGCCTTGAGCTCGTCCACGCTTGTCGCAATGTAAGCATACCCGGAAAGAGCTACTGCGCCAGGATCTGCAACGTTGGACGCGCACGCGTCGGCAATTGCCGGCGGCTTATATGCGCTGATAGTACCCGACTTCGTGGCCTTCTCATTTTCGGTGCCGCCGTAATAAGCCGCCCAGTTAAGGGTATTCGAAAGATCGGCCACGTTGGCCCCGGCTCCAAAACCGATCACGAACACCTGGTAGGGTAAGTCGGGATTGGCATCGTAGATCGCCTTGGCGCGCGCAACTACCGAGGCGCGACGCTGTTTGGAACCGGAAGTGCCGTCGCCGCTGCATGCATAAGTGTCTTCACCATCAGTTATGAGAAGGACAAACTTCTTCCTGCAGGCAGAGGCCAGAGTGTCGGCAGCCTTGTTGTCATTAAGATACATCAGAGCCTCAGCAAGAGAGGCGGCTAAAGGCGTTCCTCCTGTGGCCTGTGAGCCAACAACAAAAGTGCTGCCATTATTAGCATATTGATCTGTATTACTTGAACAGCTTGTATCTTTGCCACAATAGATCTTTGAATATGTCGTGCCGTTGGTTTCGCCGTTGCTTATTGCATATATAAGCTTATTGCAGCCTTTCGTATAATCATAAACACCGCTGGCTTCTTCGCACGGGTGTCCTTGATAACGCATATAACCGATACGAATATTCAGGCTCGTCATATCAGCCGCAGTGATCTTGGCGTCTGAACTATTGTCATTCAGCACCTTGAAAATAGCCGCCTTTGCAATATCAACTTTCGAGCATTTACTGCCGGGCGTCGTAACACACGCGCTTTTTGGCGTCGCTGAACCATCGTTCGGATTGTCTGCCATACTACCCGACAGGTCAAGGATGATCAACAAATCAGGAGGCACCGCCACTGAGAAAAGCGACGAACTGTCGGCCCGTACAGGCTCAGGGCATGTGCAGAACAAGAATGAAAACAACGCTATAAGCACAACCCCATATCTGACCATAAAATCCTCCCGATATATCTTCATCATTATTGTTCGGCGTCGGAAATTTTTCCGACAGCTCCAACTCTTACGCCAACAGCAACCCTATGTTGGCTTACAAAATTCACATGCGCGCCGCGCACATCCGTTTCGTAACATTTACCCATTGAAACTGTTAACGATTCCCCTGACGGAGCCTGACAAGGTCTAAACAGCGCGGCTCCGGTAACCGGATCAGTCTCGCTCTCTGAGGGTATCCTGTAATAAAAGCGCGTTCCTGCGTCGGCAGAGCCTGCCACATGAGGCCAGCTTGCGGGACTGTCCGCAGAGCCTCCGCTCGAGGAGTTGGGCGTAAAATTTGTGAGCATTTGCGTAACAGCATGTTCAGCCGCAGAAGAAGTCTTTGCCTCTGCGGCCAGTTTTACACTTGTAACCTGGTCCTTCATCGTAAGCGAAAAAATAAGGACACCCAGAGAAGTCATCAGAAGCATGCACAAGAGAGCCATGACAAAGGCAAAACCTTCTTCGTTGTCCACCCTGTGCCTTGCAGTCGCCATTATTTTCATAATAATACCCCTATTCGGAATAAATAGCATGATTTCTCACCATGACAGACGTTGAATAAGCCGCGGTTCTGGCCTGTCCCGACAAGTCCTTCGCAATGGACCTCACAACAAGTGTTATGGTAATCCTGCGTATATCCGGTAAATTCGCAGTCTCCTGATTATTGCCGTTAAAGTACCTGAACACAGGTGTGGCCGCATCATTAATCACCTGCACATTGGCGTCGCCTATAAACGGCTGGGCCCCGGAGCAGGACACATTACGGGTAATCTGATTACCGGCATAGCTATATGTAATTATTTCGTTGGCGTCAAGAACACTGTCGTTTCCGTAAGGGTTGGCAGCTGTTTTGGTGAGGTCCATCTCGACCGTCAAATTGGAGGCGTCTGCCTGGGGTATCCCCCTATTGATATAGACCCCCTGTGAATTAACAACCCCCGGCGTTATACAATCCGCCGCACGCCATACAAGGGTGCTTTTTATGAGATTTGGATTATAGGAGGCCATGCTTATTTCCGAGGCCATCAGGTCAAGCGCGGCCCTAACGTCCTGTTGCACATATACCTTCTGTTCAATACCTGAAGCTGCCCGCTGCCCGCCGACACTCAACATAACCACAGCCGCCATGATAATAGAACTAACGGCCATGGCAATTAACAGTTCAAGGAGCGTGAAACCTCTCGAATTATCCATAATAGTCACCTTCATTTCTTCACCCGAAATAATGCGGCCTGCTGCCTTGAAGATAATTACCAAAACCATATTCCCGGTCAGTTATAACTGACCGAGAATATAGCAGAACATACCCGAGGAACAGCATTAACATCTACTACAGGGAACGAATAGTCGTCCTTTTGAACAACCTGACGACTCTCACTCATCGTGACGCCGCTGTTCACCTCTACGACAGCAACAGTAACAGTCCATATAATATCCGTGGTAGGCGTCTTACCACCGGTCACCATGAATCCTGAGATCACAAAGGTCTTTGTCACTTGAAATGCCTGGTCCCCTTCGGCCAGTGGAGCCGCACGCCCGCTCGAATAAACCGTTTTTACATAAGGCCCCACAGGCGTTGCGTTGCACTTGTTGGACACCAAAGACTCCGCATTTTCGAATTCAGCCTGCATTATCATTGCCGCGCGACCGCGCTCATCCGAATATCGCGCCAGCATCCATCCCTGGGGTATCAGAGAAAACAGCGCCAGCACCCCAACCGTCGTGATCGCCACTGCAAGCAATGCGTCAATCAAAGTGAAGCCTTTATTATTTGAGAGCCAAGGTAACATTTGCCCTCCCCGTTAAAGAAACTGATACTGTCGCCACAGACCCTCTACTATTTGCTAAATTCACGCTCCCGATTGCCGTTGATATTGTACCTCTCGGTTCAAACTGGACAGGATTGCCCAATGCAACGCCCGACAGAACAATCCCGGAGCCGTAACTGCTGAACTGGATTGTTCTTATAGCGCTAAATCCGCCGCAAGGCAATCCGATATTAGTGCATCTCAAAATCTGATAGTTGCCATCGGTTCCGGCTGTAAAAACAATCCTATACTCGGTACTCTCAGCAACGGCCTGTTCTTTAGTCTGATAGAACATCGCGGAGAGATCGCTCGCAGCTGTTCTCAAATTCCTGTTATCAACATAGCCCCTCAATGCAGGAACGGCAATAACGGATAGGATTCCGATTACTGAAATGACAATAACCAACTCTATCAGACTGAAACCCCGGCGGTTATATAGAATATTCAAATATTTCATATTTAAAGTAGATAGCAATTATTATGCCGGATACCCTCATTAAAAACGCTATTGTATTTGTTGCTTTATTTATTTTCAGCATTCGAATCTGTGAAACAGATGACACAAATATTATGAAACGGATTACACAGAAACTGCTAAAAGCGTGTGCGGAATCCTATGGCTGCAAAGAGAACAAAGCTTGTTGAACAGTAAGTGCAGCGGCTGACCTTACTGTTCAACAAGAAATCAGGACTATCAGGAAATGCCGTAATCCTTTATTTTGGTCAAGAGCGTCTTGTAACTGACCTGCAACATCTCGGCAGCCTTTGTCTTGTTGCCGCCGCTCTTCCTCAGAGCGTCACCAATGCGCGCCTTTTCAGCAGACCTGACCGCCGACCCGGACACCACATGCAGCGGAGCGTCCGGGGCAGGTCGCATTGAAGCCTTGTCTCCGATGTTTATATGTTCGGCCCCCAGCTCGCCGCCGTCGCACATTATAACCGCACGCTCAATGATATTTTTGAGTTCGCGCACATTGCCTTTCCATTCATATCCGACAAGGACGTCCTTTGCCTTTTCCGTCAGGCGCGGCAATACCTTGTTCATGTCCTGCGCAAACATGGCCATAAAATGTTCGGCAAGGGGTACGATATCATCAACCCTCTCCCTGAGCGGCGGAACAATGATCTGAAACACATTAAGCCTGTAGTACAGGTCTTCCCTGAAACGACCGTCGGAGACCTCCCTTTGCAGGTCTTTATTGCTGGCCGCAATTACCCTCAGGTCAACCGGAATAGGATGGGACCCGCCCACCCTTTCGATCTCTCTTTCCTGCAATACCCTCAGCAGCTTTGACTGCAGGGGCATGTCCATGTCGCCTATCTCATCGAGAAAGACCGTGCCTCCGTCTGCAAGCTCGAACCTGCCCGGCTTAGCATCGAGAGCTCCGGTGAACGCGCCCTTTTCATATCCAAAGAGTTCGCTTTCTATGAGGTCTTTCGGGATGGCTGCGCAGTTCACTGCAACAAATGAAGCCGCAGCCCTCGGGCTGTAATGGTGGATAGACCGCGCAACAAGGTCCTTGCCCGTGCCGCTTTCGCCGAGTATAAGCGCAGTGGTCTTCATAGGAGCCACCTTGAGTACATTTTCCATGACGTCCATCCAGGGCCTGCTTCCACCTATGATTTCAGGCATGACAAGAAACCTCGAAAACTCTCTTTTGAGCATTATATTCTCTTTTTTCGAGACCCTTTCAGAAAGAGACCGCCTGACGATTATCAGCAGGTGTTCGGGATCAAAAGGCTTGGAGACAAAGTCATATGCGCCCTCTTTCACCGCCCTTACCGCTATCTCGATACTGCCGTGGGCCGTCATAAGCACGACCGGCAGCAAAGGGAATCTCTCTTTGGCTGCGCGCAGCACGTCAAGGCCATCGCCGTCCGGGAGTCTGAGGTCGGTCACAACCACGTCCATTTCACCCCGGTCCAGCAGCTTCTTTGCATCCGCAACATTAGCGGCAACGCTCACACTGAAACCTTCAGACTCGAATGTCTTTGAAAGCATGTCGAGCATGCTCTTTTTATCGTCTATTATCAGTACAGTGTCCATTTTCGGTCTCCTAATATGCCAGGAATATCCTGAAGGCGCTTCCCTTTCCTTCAGCGCTCGTCACTTCGACAGTAGAGCCGTGCGCAAGCGCAATCTTCTGGACAAGCGACAGGCCTATGCCTACCCCGCTTTCCTTTGTCGAGTAAAAAGGCGAGAATATCTTCTTTAACTCTACCTGCGATATACCAGGGCCATTGTCCGAGACCTCGATAAAGACCCCTTTTTTACCGTAAGCGCCGCCCTCTATGATATCCACATGCGCAGTGGCCCCTGCTTCGAGCGCATTATTGATGAGATTCTTTATTGCCTGCCTGAGAAGGGTCTCGTCACATTCGATCTGAATGTTACCGGTTACGAAAAAATGCACATCATCGGGCCTGACCGACTCCCTGATCGCCCTTTCAGTCATCCGGACAATATCAGTGCGCGCCTTATTCAGGGCCTCGGATTTCGAGAACTTCAACAGTTCTTCCATAACATTGTTCATGGTCTCTACCTCGGTTATTATTGCCGTCGCCGTCTCGCGCATAGGATCGCCTTCATCCAGGTCCTTCAGCAGGAGTTTCGAATAGCCCGTTATAACCGCCATGGGGTTCCTCAGTTCGTGAGCAATACCTGCGGAGAGTTCGCCAAGATTCGCAAGCCTCTCTCTCATAATAAGCTGTTCTCTCAGAGACTTCATCTCATTGCCGAGCATATTGAAGGATTCGGTAATAGCATCCGCATCGTATCTTGCCGAAACATGCTCTTCCCGGCGCTTGAGAAGCCCGGGCAGAGACAAGATAACGATGACCAGAATGATTATCAAAAAGATCAGGGCATAAACCAGAGTGGAAATATGCTGGTCCGGCATGGCTTTCTCCGATACTGTCACATAAATTCAGAGCCTTGACTCAAACTCCGGCGGCATTGATATATGCCTTTGTAAATATAACATTTTTTTGCATTTTATTGCCTCTTCTGGTATAATGTCCCGAGATGGAAACCGCCGGATTATCGAACCCTGAAATAAGGGATGCGGCAGAAGGAGCCGTTGCGGTGATGGATGACCCTGTTGACTCCAATAAAAACAGGGCGATCATCGAGGCCCTGCTCTTTGCATGCGGAGAGCCTTTGACCATTGCTGCGATCACAAAGGCCACCGGACTTGCCGAGCATGATATAAAAAAAATAATAGCCGAATTAATTTCGGAATACAGAAACCGGCGCTCGGGCATAATCATAGCGGAGATAGCCGGGGGCTACGAAATGCTGACTGATCCGGATCTTGCCGCCTGGATCAGAAAAATGAAAAATATAAGCGGATCAGGTAAACTGTCCCAGCCTTCGATCGAAACATTGTCCATTATTGCATACAAACAGCCGATCACCAAGCTTGAGGTGGACCAGTTGAGAGGTGTTAATTCGGATGCGGCTGTAAAAAGTCTGATAGACAAGCGGCTGATAAAAATAGTGGGTAAAAAAGAGACGCCGGGACGTCCCTATCTGTATTCGACTACAAATGAATTCCTGCAGTACTTCGGCCTGAAGGGCCTTGGTGAATTGCCGCCTGTAAATGACTTTTTGAGCGCTGAATCGGCATGAAGCAATGCCGGACGGTAGTTGTCCGGCAGACTAAAGAGACGCAAGGAGAATATTGATGAAAGATAGCTCCGGAACGAAATGCCTGTTAATCGCTGCAGCGGCGGCATTACTGTTTTCAGTAACATTAACATCGGTTGATTGCGCTGACGCTTCAACTGCATATAAAGTAAAAAAAGGCGATAATATCCACAAGATAGCGAAGAAGTTCAAGACCACTCCCTCTGCAATCAAAGACGCCAATGATCTTGATTCCGACAAGCTGAAGGTGGGCCGCAAGCTCGTTATCCCTTCCGAAAAGAAAGTCCGGACGGCAAAGGTCAAAGACAATACACTTGCGAATAAATCCCATGAGCAGGAGATCTCCGACCATAACAGCCCCGACAAGCAGATTTACAGGGTAAAAAAGAGGGACACGCTCTCAAAAATTGCAAAAAAATTCAATACCACCCCGGACCGGATCAAAGACGCAAACGATCTTGATTCCAACAGGCTGAAGGTGGGCAGCAGGATCGTGATACCTTCAGCCAGAACCGTGAAAAACGTCAAGCCCGAGGCCGCTGAAAAGAAACATGTCGCCGGGGCGACGAAGCAGGAAACAACAGGTCACGTGGATTCCGATAAAGAGAAGCCTGAACCCGTCTATAGGCATCACCGGGTGAAAAGGGGTGAAACCCTTGCCTCTATAGCCAGGGATCATGGGTTGTCGGTCAGGGAACTCAGGTCAATTAATGATATCAAAAAAAGGAAAAAAGTGAGCGTGGGGCAAAACCTGATAGTCGGCAATGTTCCGGGCGGCAAGTCGGCAGCCGGATCGGGCAGGATAAAGAGGGTAAATGTCTCGGCAAAAATAGAGCAGGTAAAGGTCCTTTCCGAATCTCCCGAACTTGAGAACATGCCTGCAACCGACCGTCTCCTGCTGTTTGCGAAGAAAATGCTTGATCTGCCCTACAAGTTCGGAGCCAACGGCATGTTCGGCCTTGATTGCTCCTCATTTGTGCAGCGCGTATACAGCTTCATAGATATGAAACTGCCGAGAAGCGCGCGCGAGCAGTTTGAGGTGGGACAGGAAATACCGAAGAAAGATCTCAAGTCCGGAGATCTGCTCTTCTTCCGCACATATGCGCGTTTCCCGTCGCACGTCGGGATATATATCGGCGACAATATGTTTATCCATGCGTCTTCCGTATCAAAAAAGGTAACTATAGACAGCATCGACAAGCCGTATTATGTGCAGCGCTTCATCGGGGCCAAAAGGCTGCTTACCGATACTGCCGACAAGGTGGAGGATGCTGCAGCCGCAATAGTTTCCGAGTCCATGAAACGGCATTAGGAAGCGAAAAAGCAGGGCAGGTAATGGTGAGTTTACGGCGCCGGCCTTAACCTTCGGACATGATCCTGCCTGCATCCCTCATATCATATCCTCCAAGGGCCTCGACAAGCCCCCTGAATTCAGTGTCATGCCTGATGGTCTCAATAACAACCGAAACCCTGTCCGATTCCAGATACTCTTCAGGCACGGCAAGATCATAACGTTCTTCAGCCACAGGGATAAAGTCCATACCGAGGGCCTTTGCAGATGAATACACAGCCAAACCTGTGTCCGCAAGCCCTGTAAGCACGGATGAAGCCACAGCCATATGGGTGTATTCATCGCGCTCATACCCCCTGATCGACGACGAACTGATTCCGAGATCATTCAGACATTTATCGAGAAGCAGTCTTGTGCCGGAACCGGCCTGCCTGTTGATAAAGACAACATCCTCCCGCGCAAGATCCGCCAAAGCTGCGATGTTCTTTGGATTACCCTTTTTCACAACAAGTCCCTGAATACGATATACGAAGTTGATCAGGACAATCCGTCTGTCTGCAAGAAAGCGTTTTATATACGGCTCATTATATGCGCCTGTGCCGGCATCGAGCAGATGGACCCCGGCCATATGCGCCTCACGCTTTTTCAGGGCCATAATACCGCCCATTGAGCCGACATGAGACGAGGAAAGGCAATATCCGGGATGTCTCTTGCCGATTGAGCTTGCAAGGATATCGAGCGCGTTATCATGGCTGCCGATGCAAACTGCAGTATTTTTCAGCTCATCCTTTTCCCTGAATATCTCAACCTCCACTTCCGCTCCGGACGCTACGCCGTCGGAGTCGGAAGGTATCTTTATCATGCCGTCGGCCCTCACAACCGACATCAACAACCCCGCCCCCCTGCCTGCAGGGACTGCAATATAATGCCCGTCCACAAGCCCGACATTGACCCGCACAAATTCGTCTATGCCCAAAGGCGAAGCAAGCTGCCGCGACATTACGGCCCTGACCGACTCGCCCCTGCCGCCGGATATGCCGAGGAACCTGCGGATAAGCGGCGCGGCAAATAGTCTGAAGGTCAGGAACGCCGACACAGGATACCCGGGGATGCCAAGCGCCGGCCTGTTATTGATGATCCCGGCAATTACAGGCTTGCCCGGCCTGATGGATACGCCATTGAATATTAGTTCGCCGATGTCCGCTATTGCCCGGACGGTGTAATCCTCAGTGCCCCGTCCTGAACCCGCATTGATAATGACCATGTCGCATTTACCTGCGGCGGCGAGCAGCGCCTCTTTTATCAGCTCCGGATCGTCTTTGACTATAGGATACACGACAGCCTCGGCCCCGCATTCCACGGCAAGCCCGGCCAGCATAGTCGAATTGTAATTGATGATCTCGGGAGGCTCCGGAGGACGCTCAACGACCGCCTCGGGCTCGACAAGCTCCGATCCGGTCGATATTATTGCAACCTTGGGTTTTCTTACAACTTCTATTTCAATCCGGCCCGAAGCGAGCATGGCCCCTGCGTCGACAGGGCGTATGACATGATTTTCAGCGAGTATCAGCTCCGTCGCAACGATGTCCTCTCCGGTAATGCGGACATGTTGGTATGGAGCTGCGGATGCGTATATCTCGATTGAATCGCCGCAAAGATTGACATCCTCCAGCATTATCACGGAATCGAATCCATCAGGCAACGGATCTCCGGTATCCACCGACAGGGCCTGCTCTCCAACCCGTAACAACAGCGGCCTGTTTTCCGCAGCTTCAAGCGTATCTGCGAAACGCACCGCATAGCCGTCCATTGCAGCCGAGTGATAAGCGGGAGATGAATATCTTGCAAAAACAGGGGAAGCGCTAACCCTGCCGACTGCGCTCCCGGCAGAGCATTTTTCTCCGGCCAGGCGCGAGATCCCAAGAGAGTCAAGCCGACCGGCCAATCGTTCCAGGGCTTCTTCAGCAGAACAGGTTTCGGAGAAGACCTTCTTCATCAGGGAAACCCGTTTATTTACCTTGCAGACACCTCTTCTCCTGCAAGGTCTATAAGTCTTGTTCCATCTTCATGTCTGATCGAGCGACCGACAAATATTCCGCCCTCGGCAATCACAAGCCTCTTTGAACATATATCACCAAAAAAATAACCTGTGGGCTTGATCTCGACCACATCATCGGCATTAACATTCCCGTCAATCCTTCCGCCTATAAAAATACCGGAGGCCTTGAGATCGCCTTTTATGACGGCCTCTTCCCCGACAACTATCCAGCTTGCGGTAGCATTTCCGATAAAGTTTCCGTCGATCCGCAGTGTCCCTGAAACCGATATCTCGCCCCTGAACTCGGAACCGTTCCCTATGAGGGACTCGAGTTTATCGCTCTGTTTTTTGAACATCATCATTTTTTTGTGCCCTCCAAGAATTCCTTCGGGTTTATGGCCTTGCCGTGCTTCCAGACCTCATAATGCACATGCGGCCCTGTCGAATTTCCGGTAGAGCCTGAATAAGCGATCACATCTCCCCTCTTCACCTTTTGCCCGACATGCACCTTATTGGCGCTGTTATGGGCAAAGAATGTCGAATAGCCGAACCCATGTTCGAGCGCAACCAGGTTTCCGTTTCCGGAGCTCCAGCTCGAAAAACTTACAACTCCGTCTGCAGTCGCCTTGACCGGGGTGCCGCTCGGCACGGAAATATCAATACCTGAATGAAACTGCGCCCCGCCTCCGCGGGGATTCTGCCTGCTTCCGAACGGAGATGTCACATGACCTCCGACCGGCCATCCCGTCGGGGTCGACAGATATATATTCCTTTGCTCACGCAGATACTCCTTGACGGAGTCGATGGACTCTGCAGCCTTTGTGATCTGGTCCTTCAGATCCTTCATATCAAGCGATCCGGAATCGATCAGCTCTTTATTATCCGACACATTTTCAAGTATCTCTTTTTTACCGCCCCTGGACAGAAGAGCCCTGAATTCGCTCTCGGCCTTTTTAAGCATCAATATGGTCGGTTTCAGTTCGGTAAACTGGGCATTATACTGGTCCGCCATCAGCTTCATGCGCTTGTACTCAAAGGCGTCGATTGCGGTTGAAACAAGATAAAAAGAACCTGCGAGCCAAAGAAATACCGAGACAAATATCACAATAGAAGGTATCTTTATGTTCCTTGTCTTCTTGCAGTCGTGAGGTATCAACATTATGGAAACAGGCGAAAAAAGTCTTTTGACGAATCTCTTGACCTTATACATATCGGACATTCCCCTTGCCTCCCTTCTCCATACAACCGATCAGATAAGCCGGATAGCCGCTTTTTTTCAACAATGACAGCGCAGAAGACGCATCCCCCTGTCTCAGTAATATAACATATCCGATACCCATATTAAACGTCTTTTTCATGTCCATGTCCGGCACGGACCCGAGAGCCCTGATTATCTCAAAGACAGGCGGAACAGGCCATGAGCCTTTATTAATTACAGCAGTAATGTCCCTGCCGAATATCCTCGGAAGGTTCCCGGGGATACCCCCTCCGGTTATATGCGCCATCCCGACAAGCCTGAACTTCCGGCCTAAAGCAGCGACGGCTCCTGCATAGATACGGGTAGGCTTTAAAAGCTCCTCGCCGATCGTACAGCCCAGTTCATCCACATATTTGCCTGCGCGCACACCAGCCCTGTCAAAAAATACCTTGCGGGCAAGTGAATATCCGTTGCTGTGGAGCCCGCTGGAGGCAAGCCCTATAATAGCGTCCCCTGGTCTGATCTTGGAACCGTCAACAATCTCTTTCTTTTCCACAGCTCCCACGGCAAAGCCGGCCAGGTCATATTCATCCTCTTTATAAAAACCGGGCATCTCGGCTGTTTCCCCTCCTATCAGGGCGCACCCCGATTCCCTGCACCCCTCGACAATACCCGAGACGACATCCCGTGCATTTTTGGCGCTAAGCTTGCCTGTGGCGAAATAGTCGAGAAAAAAGAGCGGCTCAGCCCCTGTTGTAATTATATCATTTACACACATAGCTACAAGATCAATGCCGACAGTGTTGTGACATCCGGTCATAAAGGCTATCCGGAGTTTTGTTCCAACGCCGTCCGTGCCGCTGACAAGCACAGGAGACTTATACTTTTTGAGCGCAAAGAGTCCGCCAAAAGAGCCTATGTCAGTCATAACCCCGGGCCTGAAGGTCTTTTTGACAAGGGGCGAAATAAGCCTTACAAAACGGTCCCCCTCGGCAATATCGACACCCGATTTTTTATAGGTCAACTTTTCCATTATATCTCCATGATTATACTTCATTGTTCAGGGTCAATGCATGTGACCGCAATCACAAATGCCCACAGGGGCCGAAAGCAGGTCAAAAAACATTGCCGTAAATCTCCGCTCAGACTATTTTCATGCTTATATCAACCGCTCCGGCAGAATGCGTGATGGCCCCTACAGAAACAAGGTCTACGCCGGTTGCCGCAATATCCCTTACATTATTCAGATTGACGTTGCCCGAAGCCTCGAGCATGATCCTGCTGTTCATGGATCGCGCAACAGCAACGGCCTCTTTCATCTCCGCTATGGACATATTATCGAGCATGATCACATCGGCGCCGGCCTCTACAGCCTGAGTCAGTTCATTTATGTCCCCGACTTCGATTTCGATCCTGAGAAGATGGTTCGCCTTTTTCGCAAGCCTGATCGCCTCTTCTACTCCCCCGGCAATCCTGATGTGATTATCCTTGATCAGTATGCCGTCAAACAGTCCGAACCTGTGGTTATAAGCGCCTCCGGCAGTTACCGCATATTTTTCGAGCTGTCTCATGCCCGGAGCGGTCTTTCTTGTGTCGACTATCCTTACAGGCAATCCATCGACCTTTTCGACAAACCGCGCGGAGCTGGTCGCTATGCCGGACAATCTCTGGAGTATATTGAGGGCCGTCCTCTCGCCTGCAAGAAGCGCGTCCGCGCGTCCTGAGAGTCTCGCTATTACAGCGCCTTGTGTAATAAAGGCCCCCTCTTCAAAAAAGGTGTCTATCCTGGTCCCGCTGCCTATGATATCAAACACTTCCAGAACAAACGGCATCCCTGCAAGGACAAGATCCTGTTTTGCGATGATATTTGCGCTCGCCTGCTCGTCTCCTACTATGAGCTCTGAGGTTATATCTCCGTGACCTATATCTTCGGCAAGGGCGGACCTGATAAAATCCCTGATCAAGGTATTCATTGTCGAAAACCCTCCACCAAGCTTTAAGCTCTTTATCTGCGTCTTAAAAGCGAGAACATCCCGAATATGCCGCCGGCCACCGCGGTAATCGCAAGGGCTGAACGCCAGTCTATCAGCGTACTGACATTCCCGCTGATATTACGGCCCACCATAAGCAGCGCCGTGCTGTTATTGGATGTAATGTTATTTGCCGCAACTATACCGACCGCGCTCTTGTTTATGTTCGCTTCATCAAACGATACGGACACAGGCGCGCAGGAAAAATTAAGATTGGTGACATCGCCGGTCGCCACCACCCCGACACACTGGTTAAGCGAAAGATTGTCGCCCTTCATGATAACGGCAGCCCCCTGGGTAACCTCGATACGCTCCCCCTCTATGCTGAGAGACCCTACCTGCTGCAGTTCCACATGCCCGCCTTCAACTGCCCGCACCGTGCTCTGCCGGATATTGACGAACTGGCCCTCAACGATGTCAAGGTTCTTGCTTTCGATATCCATTACATTCTTCGCCATGTTATGCCCTCCTTTTTAGCGGTCAATAGACAAGAGGATTTTCATGTTCTCTTCAATCTTCTGCCTCTTCTGCCTGAGCTCCTCAAACCTGGCCTTCTCTTTCTCGATGACCTCTTTCGGCGCATTATCGACAAAATCGCTGTTCCTCAGTTTTTTTTGGGCAAAATCAAGAGATCCTTCTATCTTTATCATGTCCTTTTTAAGCCGCGTGAGTTCAGCCGAAATATCCAGCAATCCTTCCATCGGTATATATATCTCCATAAGACCCTGTATTGAGACAGCCGATCCGTTCGGCCTCACGACATCCCTGCCTGCATTTATCGAACTGCATCTTGCCATTTTTTTCAGGATATCCATATTTTCGTTGATAACATCTTCGACCCCGCGGTCGTCGGTGCGGATCTCAGCCCTTACCTCAAGAGCAGGAGCTATATTCAGTTCCCCCCTGACACTGCGGACTCCTGTTACGATATTGCTGAGATGCCCCATCTTTTCCTCGGCTTCCAGGTCGCGGGCAAGAGAGCCGCCGTATTTCGACATCATAATGCTGCCTTCTTTTTCAAGGACCACATGCCATAATTCCTCGGTAACAAAAGGAGTGAAGGGATGCAGCAGCTGCAATACCCTTTCCAGCACAGTGTAGAGGCAGTTGACGACCTCGGCCCTGTCCGGGCTTTCCTCATTATACAGGGACGGCTTCGACATCTCGATATACCAGTCGCAGAACTCATGCCAGAGGAACTGATAGATATGACTCGCCGCGTCATTGAAGCGATAGCCTTCGAGACTACGGTGCACTTCATCGGAAACAAAGGCAAGCCTGCTTAATATCCAGCGGCTCCCGAGCCCCTTTGCGTCCTTTATATCCAGGACCTGCGTAGTCCGCGCCTCACTGTAGGAATTGATGAATTTCGAGGCGTTCCAGAGTTTATTGATAAAGTGTCGATATCCTTCGAGCCGCTCCTCGGAAAACCGCACATCCCTGCCCTGGGCCGCAAAAGCAGCCAGGGAAAACCTGAAGGCGTCGGCCCCGTATTTATCTATCATAACCAGGGGGTCAACAACATTGCCCTTTGACTTGCTCATCTTCTGTCCCTTTGAGTCCCGGACAAGCGCGTGAATATAAACATTTCTGAACGGCACATCGTCCATGAACTTCAGGCCCATCATTATCATGCGCGCAACCCAGAAGAAGAGAATATCGAAACCCGTTACAAGCACGCTCGTAGGATAGAATGTCTTTAGTTCCCGGGTCTTGTCGGGCCATCCAAGTGTCGAAAAAGGCCAAAGCGCGGAGGAGAACCAGGTGTCGAGCACATCGGGATCGCGCAGGACGCTGCCCCCGCATACAGGACATCTGTCGATATCCTCCCTGCTGCAAACAGCATGGACATTCCTGGCGACCCTGATCGTCCTGGAATTCCCGATTATCTCTTCCTTTGTCATGCCCGCCCTGATGAGTTCGGAATATGTCCCGGATGACAATTCGCTCCCGTCCCTGAGCGCAACAGGCTTAAAGAAGACATGTTCAATAAGGTCGGCCTGAACAGTCCCGTCGGCAAGACGGCAATCCGTGCAGTACCAGACGGGTATCCGATGTCCCCACCATATCTGTCTGGATATACACCAGTCCTTTATATCACGCATCCATGCGTTGTAATTATTTTCCCACGCCTCCGGCACGATGGTGATGTCCTTCTCACTGACCGCCTTCACGGCCTCCGAGGCAAGTGTTTCAATACGCACATACCACTGTGTGGTAAGCAGGGGTTCAATTATGGTCTTGCAGCGGTAACAATGGCCGACTGAATGGCTGTGTTTCTTCTCACTGTCGAGGAGACCCAGTTCCGTCAGGTCTTCGACAACCTTCTTGCGACAGGCAAGCCGGTCAAGCCCCGCATAATTCTCCCCTGCGTCCGGCGTCATGCGTCCGTCCTCGGCAATTACACTTATAGAGGGAAGATTATGACGCTTGCCGACAGCCTCGTCATTGAAGTCATGCGCAGGTGTGACCTTGACCGCGCCGGTGCCGAATTGCGGATCGACCATGTCATCGGCTATAACCGGTATATGCCTGTTGGTAAGAGGGAGGGCCACCGTCTTTCCCACCAAATGCCGATATCTTTCATCCTCCGGATGAACGGCAACCGCCGTGTCTCCAAGCATGGTCTCGGGCCTCGTGGTCGCGACGATAATATGGCCTTCTCCATCCGAAAGCGGATATTTGATATACGACAACTTGCCGTCCATGTCCTCATATTCCACTTCGAGGTCGGACAGCGCAGTGTGGCAGCGCGGGCACCAGTTTATGAGCCTGCCGTCGCGATATATCAGACCTTCCTCAAAAAGCCTGACAAATACCTCCCTGACGGCTCTGGACAGACCTTCGTCGAGAGTGAACCTCTCCCTCGACCAGTCGCACGACGCGCCCATCTTCTTGAGCTGATGTATTATCCTGCCGCCGTATTCGGCCTTCCACTTCCATACCCTTGAGATAAACTCTTCCCTGCCTATTTTATGGCGGTC
>JGI20214J51650_10000122_pt1 | contig 45903 bp, 34 predicted proteins | sample WetSurMetagenome_FD_51650 | JGI IMG/M metagenome (IMG submission 51650)
GTTACAATCTGTATCCTTGGAAACCTGGAATTTAATTTCTTATAATCTAATCTGATCTAATATGAAAAAATCAAGTATCTCAAGACGTAATTTTCTTGGCAGGGCAGCAACTGTGGGGGTAGCAGGTGTTGTGGTTCCCACGATCATTACAAGCTGTGCACGTGAAACTAAAAAAGTTGTTGAAGTTCCTACCTTCCTCGATCAGGCCCCTGATGGTCCGGTTCTTAAAGCCGGCGTTATTGGTTGCGGAGGCCGTGGTTCAGGAGCTGCAATAAACTTCCTTAATGCAGGTCCGAATCTTCAGATCACTGCATTGGGTGATACCTTTCAGGACCGTGTTGACAGTACCAGAGCAAGCATTCTTAAGCAGAAAAATCAGGAAGTTCCCATTGAGAATTGTTTTGTGGGATTCGATGCATTTCAAAAAGTTATTGATTCAGATGTAGACATTGTAATCCTTGCAACTCCTCCTTTCTTCCGTCCTGAGCATCTTGCTGCAGCGGTGACAGCCAAAAAGCATATTTTTGCCGAAAAGCCGGTCTGCGTCGATCCGACAGGTGCAAGATCAGTTATGGCCACAGCCAAAAAGGCTGAAGGCCTCGGACTCAGCATCGCGACCGGAACACAGCGTCGCCACCAGCGCGACTATATGGCCAACTGGCAGCAGGTTAAGCAGGGGCTCATAGGAGAACTTACCGGCGGTAACGTATGGTGGAACGGCGGCAAACTATGGCACCGCGACAACGATCCGAAATGGAGCGAGATGGAATGGATGATCCGCAACTGGGTCAACTGGACATGGCTGTCGGGCGACCATATAGTAGAGCAGCATGTTCACAACCTCGATGTAATGAACTGGTTCTTTGGTGCTCATCCTGTTAAAGCTGTCGGTTTCGGATCAAGGCTGCGCAGGGTAACAGGCGATCAGTATGATAATTTCAGCGTTGATTATACATTCGAAAACGGAATGCACGTTCATAGTATGTGCCGCCAGATAAACGGATGCGCAAATAATGTTTCAGAACGGCTCCAGGGAGCAAAAGGATCAACCGACTGCCACAGTACGGTTCTCGACCTTGCCGGAACAGAACTCTGGAAATATGAATATCCCCTCGACAAGGACGGAAAGCCTACAACACGTGTAAGCGTAGATCCCTATGTCCAGGAGCATATTGACCTGGTTACTGCTATCCGCACAGGAAAGCCATTCAACGAACTTGAGGCAACAGCCGTATCGACAATGATCGGAATCATGGGACGTATATCCGCTTATACCGGGAAAGAGACCACTTATGAAGAGATGATGAACTCTGACCTTAAGCTCGGTCCAACAGTATTTGCATTTGGTCCTGTTGATATTCCAAAGGACGTTCCGATTGCGGGAGAAGCTTATGTTCCTCCGACACCAGAACAGCTCGCAGAGCAGGCTAAAAGAAGGGCTGAAAGAGAAGCCGCTCAAGCCGCAGCAGCTGCAGCTAAAAAATAAACTTAAAGATTGTTTTTATGAATAGCTCAAGAAGAGAATTTATAAAAAAGGCAACGACAGGTGCTGCTATAATGGCAGCACCTGCCATTATTGGATCATCCGGGACCTTCGGTCAAAAGAAACCCGCTGATGCCATAACTCCATTCAAGCTGAAATATGCTCCCGGCCTGGGAATGTTTCGGCAGAGTGCAGGTGAAGATCCTATTGATAACATCAAATTCTGTCACGATCAGGGATTCAGGGCGGTATTTGATAACGGGCTGATGAGAAAGACGCCTGAACTCCAGGAAAAAATAATGGGTGAGCTGAAACGCCTTGGAATGGATTTCGGTCCTTTTGTTCTAAGGGCTGATTCGGGTAAGCAGGATTTTGTGCTTAAAACCCAGGAAGTCCGTGATATGCTCGAAGCCCAAATGAAGGAAGGTGTCGAAGTATCCAAAAGAACAGGTGCAAAACAGGCACTGGTTGTCCTTGGCAGATATGACATGAAACTTCATATGGATTACCAGACAGCAAACGCAATCGATAACCTTAGGTATTGTTGTGATATAATGGAACCNGCNGGTGTGACAATTGTCCTGGAACCATTGAATCACTACACTAATCATCCGGGTCTGTTTCTTACCGGAATNCCACAGGCATACGCCATATGCAGGGCAGTGAACAGGCCTTCCTGCAAGATTGTAAATGATATCTACCATCAGCAGGTAAGTGAAGGAAATCTGATCCCCAACATTGAAGCTGCCTGGAGTGAGATCGCCNCTTTCCATTGCGGCGATAATCCCGGAAGGAATGAACCTACAACAGGTGAGATAAATTATAAGAATATCTTTAAGTACCTCTACAACAAAAAATATGACGGTACAATCTGTATGGAACACGGGATGAGCCAAAGAGGCACAAAAGAGGGTGAAGCACGGGTTATTCAGGCTTACCGTGAATGCGATAGCTTTGAAGTATAATAAATAGGGGAGGCTGGGGAATCAGCCTCTTTTTTATTATTTTGATTTACTTTTACCACGGAGTTTCACANAGTTTAAACGGAGTTGCACTGTTTAACCAATACAAAATTTAACTCCATGTTTTTACTCAGTGTTACCCCGTGTAAATCCGTGGTAAACTAAATCCCTTCTTTTGATGAAGAATTTTATCTTATTAGTGCTGTTTTTTGGTTTATCTCTTAGTTCTTTTTCTCAGCGAAAGAACCCGAAACCTTATCTATCAGTTCCCATAATCGATCTTGACAAAGAAACCTCCCGCCANGTAATTGTTGACAGGGAGGACGGCCAGTACCTGGGTCACCCNACAACAGTTCTGCTCGAAGACGGAAAGACGATTCTGGCAGTTTATCCTAAAGGTCATGGGAAGGGTGAGATAGTTTATAAAAGGAGTACCGACGGGGGCCTGACATGGAGCGAAAGGCTGAAAACCCCTGATAGCTGGAAAACATCCCTGGAGGTTCCTACAATATTCAGGACAATTGATCCTGGTGGTAAAAAGCACCTGTTACTTTTTTCAGGTCTTTATCCTGCCCGGCTCGCACATTCTGAGGATGACGGATTGACATGGAGCGAACTTGTTCCTGCCGGCGACTGGGGCGGGATCGTAGTTATGGCTTCAATTACTGCCCTGAATACCGGAATGGGACATTATATGGCTCTTTTCCACGACGACCTGAGGTTTATGACAGCTGACGGGCAGGAAAAATTCAGGGAAGACAGAAAAAAAAATGAACAGATGCTGTTTACTCTCTCTAAAACATTCTCATATGATGGTGGCCTCACCTGGTCAAAACCTGAACCAATCATCAGCAGAAGAGACCTTAATCTGTGTGAACCCGGAATGATAAGATCCCCTGACGGAAAGAGACTTGCAATATTTTTGAGGGAAAACTCGCGGAAAGCTAATTCTCAAATCATTTTTTCAAAAGATGAAGGAATAACATGGACCAGCCCAAAACCCCTTCCAAATGAACTAAATGGCGACAGGCATGTCCTTAAGTATACACCCGACGGCCGGTTGCTGGTTGTTTTCAGGGATGTCAGTCCTGTGAGCTTCAGAAATGAAAAAACCCGACCTGGAAGCCCCACCGAGGGCGACTGGGTTGGCTGGGTAGGGGAATGGAGGGATCTGCTGAAGGGAAGGCCCGGGCAGTACAGAATCAGATTCAAGGATAACTTGCATGACTGGGATTGCTGTTATCCTGGTGTTGAACTTCTTCCTGACGGGACTTTCGTTGTAACAACATACGGGCATTGGGAAAAAGACAAGGAGCCATACATTATAAGTATCCGATTTAAAATGGAGGAATTGGATAAAAAGGTTAAAAAACATTAAACANGGAGTTACACAGAGTTTTAACGGANTGACANGGAGCAAAAACAGTGGAANTTTGTACTAACTCAATGATAATCCGTGGTTTAATAGAAATTATCNCAAAACAAATTACTCATTATGATTAAAAATATTAATCAGTTTACTTTAGTAGTAATATTCATCGGGATATTCCTTACCGGTTGTAAGAAAGAATTCAAGCTCTTTGTTGGAGGCTATACAACAAAAGAAGGTGAAAAAGGCATGTCGGTTTTTAATTTCAATGCCGGAAATGGTAAACTGAATCTCATTACAGAATCTGATGTGGGTCAAAGCCCCTCATATTTTTGTTATTCGGAGAAAAATAAAATGTTCTACGTAATTAATGAAGTGATGGAATTCAAAGGAAAGTCCGGCGGCGGGCTGACTACAATGAAATACGATGAAAGGACCAGCCAGTTTGAGAAGAAGAATGAGAAGGTTATCCCAAATGGAGGGCCATGCTATATTTCGATGTCGCCTGACAGCGGATACCTTTTTACTGCAAATTACACAAACGGATCAGTAACTGTTGTGAAGCTCGATAAGGATGGAATACCTGAAACTGTAACAGATACAATATTATATGTCCGGGAAGAGCCCTCCAGGTCACATGCACACATGATACTCCACGATCCTTCGGGAAAACAAGTTTATGTGACAGACCTTGGGCTTGACAGGATCGTAGCCTATGACTTCGACTCTGAAAGCGGGAAGCTTAATCAGCTTGAAAATGGAATTACATCTTTTCCACGTAGGTCAGGTCCGCGACATTTTACTTTTAATTCCGATGGCACTAAGCTCTATGTAATAAATGAGCTTGGCTCCACTTTATCAGTGTTCAATGTGGATGACAAACAAGGACTTAACCTGCTGCAGACTTTACCGACGACCAGGGAGGGTTTTAAGGAGAGTAACTCCTGCGCAGATATACACCTTGCAAAGGATGGTAAATATCTGTACGGTTCCAATCGAGGGGAAAATACAATCGTAACATTTAAAGTGGGTAGTGACGGACTCCTTAGCCTGGCAGGTCATACAACATGCGGAGGCAATTGGCCGAGGAACTTTGTTATCGATCCTACTGGAAATTTTCTCCTTGTCGGTAACCAGAAGTCTGGATTTATCTCGGTTTTCAGGATCGACTCAAAAACAGGGTTGCCTTCCACCGCCATTGATTCTGCAAAGGTAAAAATGCCGGTCTGTCTGAAATTCTATTAAAATTTTTTCGTAACATTATTAACTGAAAAATTCTTCTGGGATGAACCGGATAATATTAATCCAGACTCTGCTGGATGAACCGCAGAAGCAATGGGACATTATTGTGATCGGCGGCGGTGCAACGGGTCTGGGAGTTGCCCTCGATGCTGTAACCCGTGGTTATAAAACGCTTTTACTCGAGCAATCTGATTTTGCAAAAGGGACATCATCAAGAAGCACCAAACTGGTTCATGGCGGGGTACGCTATATGGCACAGGGGGATATACTGCTGGTCATAGAAGCGCTTCACGAACGGGGCCTGATGCTGAAAAACGCTTCGCATCTTACAGCCAACCAGGAATTTGTAATTCCGGTTTACACCTTGTGGGATGTCTTCCTGTACACTGTAGGTTTAAAGTTTTATGATCTCCTTTCGGGAAGGTTGAGTATGGGTAAATCATATTTCATAAACCGCCCTGAGGCCGTTAAAAGACTGCCGCTTCTGAAAGCAGAAAGACTGAAAGGGGGAATTGTTTACCACGACGGTCAGTTCGATGATTCCAGGATGGCTGTTGCTCTCGCATCTGCCTGTGTTGAAAATGGTGGCACAGTATTAAATTACTTCAGGGTGGATACTCTTCTTAAAGCCGAAAATGGTAAAATCACCGGCGTTAAAGCCAGGGATCTTGAATCGGAAAGGGAGTATTCAATCAACGGCAGGCTTGTAGTTAATGCAACCGGGGTCTTTGCTGATGAGATTCATAAAATGGATGACCCTTTATCAAAGCCAACTATCCGGCCAAGCCAGGGGGTGCATATAGTCCTCGACCATTCATTTCTGAAGAGCAGCTCAGCCATAATGATACCAAAAACTGATGACGGGCGCGTTCTTTTTGCAATCCCATGGTACGGTAGAGTTGTTGTCGGAACTACAGATACCCCTCTTGATGGAATCACTCTGGAGCCCAAAGCCCTTGATCAGGAAATTGATTTTATTCTCAGAACTGCAGGGAGATACCTAACATTACCCCCGAAAAGAGAAGATGTAAAGTGCATTTTTGCCGGATTGAGGCCTTTGGCTGCAAATCCTGAAAATCCGGAGGCAACCAAAGAGGTATCGAGAAGGCATAAGATAACACTTTCACCATCTGGACTTCTTTCAATAATAGGCGGGAAATGGACATCATACAGACGAATGGCTGAAGAGACAATTGACAAAGGAATAAAAGCCGGAATTATTGAAAAGAGGAAATGTATTACCAGGAATTTCAGCTTTTATTCAAACGGCATGCCACTTGAAGCCGGTCGTCTGAAGATATATGGGAACCAGGCTTTTGAAATCGANAAGCTTATAAAAGAAAGACCTGATCTGGGGGAATTGGTCCATCAGAAGCTTCCCTATACAAAGGCGGAAATTCTATGGATATGCAGGAGTGAGATGCCTTTAACGCTCGAGGATATGCTTGCACGGAGAACAAGGGCTCTTTTCCTTGACGCCCGTGCCAGTGCTGAAGCAGCTCCGGTCGTGGCAGAACTGATGGCAAAAGAGCTTGGTTTAAGCAGCTCATGGCAGGAAAGTGAGATTTCGCGATTTAATAACCTGGCAATTAACTACACATAATACATAATACACAATACATAGTACATTAATATATGGATCAATTTATTCTGGCTCTGGACCAGGGAACCACCAGTTCCCGTGCAATAGTATTTGACCATTCCGGTCTTCCTGTTGCCTCTGCACAAAAAGAATTTACGCAGATCTATCCCAAACCGGGGTGGGTGGAGCATAACCCCGAGGAGATCTGGTCGACTCAGATTGGTGTTGCAACGGAGGTCCTGGCAAAAGCAGGACTGAAGAGTACCGATATCGCCGGTATAGGGATAACGAACCAGCGTGAAACAACGATTGTATGGGACAAGCTGACCGGGAAACCTGTCCATAATGCAATTGTCTGGCAGGACAGGAGGACGGCTGATTACTGTGACAGACTGAAGTCAGAAGGAACCAACCGGACAATTCTGGAAAAGACCGGATTGATAGTTGACGCGTATTTTTCAGCGACAAAGGTCCGATGGATTCTCGGGAATGTTAAAGGTGCCAGGCAGCTTGCTGAGAAGGGTCAGCTTGCATTTGGCACGGTCGACTCATGGCTTGTATGGAACCTCACCCGCGGCAAGCTGCATATTACTGATGTCTCAAATGCATCCCGGACTATGTTGTACAACATAAATACTCTCGAATGGGATAAGGAGCTGCTCGGGATATTTGATATTCCTGAAAGCATGCTGCCGGATGTCAGATCATCCAGTGATATTTATGGAAATACAGTCGGACAGTTTTCATCAGAGATACCGGTAGCAGGTATTGCCGGTGATCAGCAGGCGGCTCTCTTTGGTCAGATGTGCATTGAGCCGGGCATGGTAAAAAATACTTATGGAACAGGCTGTTTCATGATGATGAATATCGGCAGCAAACCTATTGCATCAAAAAGCAGGCTTCTGACCACAATTGCCTGGAAAATCGGGAATGAAACCCGTTATGCCCTTGAAGGAAGTATATTCATTGCCGGTGCAGTTGTTCAATGGCTTCGCGACGGATTGGGGATAATAGCAAAATCGGGTGATGTTGAGGCTCTTGCCTCGCAGGTAACGGACAGCGGCGGAGTCTACTTTGTTCCGGCATTCGCGGGTCTTGGCGCTCCTTACTGGAATCAGCATGCCCGGGGAACTATTGTAGGTATCACCCGAGGATCGACCTCTGCCAACATTGCCCGTGCGGCACTCGACAGTATAGCCTTTCAGACACTGGAAGTGCTTCTGGCAATGGAAAAGGATTCAGGAATTGAAATAAAAGAGCTGCGTGTTGACGGAGGTGCTACTGTCAATAACAATCTCATGCAATTTCAGTCCGATCTTTTGCAAGCAAGTGTCATCAGGCCGAAAATAACAGAGACGACAGCCCTTGGCGCAGCATATCTTGCAGGACTGGCAACCGGCTACTGGGAAAACATCGGGGAGATAGCGAAACAATGGCAGATCGATAAGACTTTTGTTCCTGTAATGGCAACTGAAAAAACAGAATCGCTTCTAAAAGGATGGAAACGGGCTGTGAAGGCTGCTGAGGCGTGGGCGGATGGATCGGACTAGATTGAAAAGGATTGCTTCGTCCCTGGTGCCCGGGACTCGCAATGACCCTGCATATTGTTTAAACTAACCAGAAACCAGCAACCAGCAACAAGAAACAAATAACCAATTACTAATCATAATAAACCATGAGTCCATTTTTTGCAGAATTTTTCGGTACCGCCATCATAATTGTTTTCGGCGGTGGGGTAGTATCAAATGTCCTTCTGAATAAGACAAAGGGAAACAACAGCGGCTGGATTGTAATCACATTCGGGTGGGCCGTTGGTGTTTTTACCGGGGTCCTGATATCAGCACCCTTCAGCGGGGCTCATCTGAATCCTGCTGTCACGCTGGCGCTGGCAATAGCACATAAGTTCTCCTGGGCATCAGTCCCTGTTTATGTCTGTGCACAGGTGCTGGGAGCTATGTTTGGAGCAGGTCTTGTCTGGCTCGCTTATAAGAAGCATTTTGATGCTACTGATGACAGGGATGCCAAACTTGCAGTATTCTGCACAGCACCTAATATAAGGAGCTACTGGTATAATGTGCTGACCGAGGTGATAGGAACCTATGTACTCTCGCTGGCTGTACTTTATATGGCTGAACCTGAAGTTGGACTCGGTGCGCTGAATGCCCTGCCAGTGGCACTTGTTGTTCTTGGGATAGGACTCTCCCTCGGTGGACCCACAGGTTATGCTATTAATCCTGCACGTGATCTGGGACCCCGTATCATGCATTTTCTTCTTCCGATTCCAANCAAAAGGAACAGTGACTGGAGCTATTCATGGGTTCCGATCCTGGGACCGCTGCTGGGTGCGACATGTGCTGCGGTAATGTTCCTTCTCTTTGGAGGATCCTGAAAGAAAATTTCAGATTTGTAATTTATTTACAAAAAGTTAAACAAAGCTTTGTATAGATTGTTATAGATTTATATCTAATTATTGATTAAAAATCTATTGCTATGAAAAAAATTTTACTGCTGCTTGTTGTATTGAGCTTTTCTCTTGTACAACTTAAGGCCCAGGAACCAACCTTTGTGAAGGGGGATAAAGCTCTTAACCTGGGTATCGGTCTGGGTTCAACTTTGTATTCAGGAACCTACTACAAAGCATCGGTTCCTCCTGTATCGGCCTCCCTTGAAGTTGGCGTTGCTGATAATATCCTTGAAAAAGGAGTTATCGGGGTGGGCGGTTATCTTGGATTCTCCTCGTACAAATACGAGTACTCTAATTCGGGATGGAAAACATCAAATATTATTGTGGGTGCAAGAGGAAACTTCCATTATCCACTTGTGGAAAAACTTGATACCTATACCGGTCTGCTTCTTGGTTATTCGATATTGAGTCATAAGTATTTTGGTATTTATGGTGATGAGGATTACAGCGGTTCATCAAGCGGGTTGCAATGGGCATGGTTCGTTGGCGGCAGGTATTATTTCAAAGAGAATTTTGCAGCAATGCTTGAACTTGGCTATGGTGTCGCATATCTCAATCTTGGTATTGCTCTTAAATTCTAAGTAATTCCCTTGACACTGGCGGATTCTTTCCTGGACAGATCTTATACAAAGAGGGTGTATCAAAAGTGCACCCTCTTTCTTTTTGCCCCTAAATCCCCTAAAGGGGACTTATTAAGAAACAAGTAGTTACTTAACCCCCTTCAGGGGGTTTGGGGGCTTTATAAGGGCTAATGGGACGGTCCCTTTGTTTTCAATTAGTTATGCTTTTTTTCAACAGAAAATGATGATGTTGAAGTGGTATTCTTTCCGGGATAATAAAGAAAGCCAGCACCCCGTTTTATCAGCATTAATCAATTATGTTAGTCAAATACAATTTCCAGAGCAGGAAAGTGTGAATGGGTGCTGGCCAGGATCAAAGTTAGAAACAGGAATTCTAAAGTTTTCGGAGACTAAGTAACAATTTAGTAAAGTTATTAACAATTAGTTTGGAAGTTATTGTGTACGAAACCTCCTTCCTCCCTTACACTTATGGAAGTTATTTTAAATGTCCAAATCCATTAACCCTGACTGATGGCAGGCAGGCGCAAAGTTCGCAAAGATTTTCCTGCATGGTCAAAAAGGGGATGCTGCTAATGATTTAGCTTTGTGTGCTTTGCTAAAGCTTAGCGCCTTTGCAGTTAAAAAGTACACTTTTAGAGCTTAATTGCGTAAAACAGGAATGGAAATATAATATCTTATTACCCTGATAGCTCAGGATTAATGAATTAAGGAACTACTGTATCAAAACTTACTACTGCCAGTCACAGACAAAGCTTGTAACTTCCTGTTTCTGGGTTTCGATCTCCTTGCGCTGACTCTGAACCCTCTGATAATGTTCCTTCAGCCTTTTGGCATTTTCCTCCAGTTGTTTTGCAAGGCTTAATTTGTAAGCGCTTACATTGATCCCCCTGGTTAAGTCATGTGGTTCCATATTTGCCATTTTTTCTGTTCGGTTCATCATTCATCAACAGATACATATACTTAACGTAAATTGAGTGGAAATATTCTTGTGGAACGGCAATTTATTTCTGCTCAAAACGTTCATCAATTCAGGAAAGAAAGCCAGCACCCCAGTTTGTTTAGTTGTTAATCAGTATTTTATTGTGCTAATTTCCAGAATTGGAAAGGTGAAAGGGCGCTGGCCGGTGTCAAAGGTAGCTATAGGATTGGAGGATTATATTTTTAGTAAATAACAAATGGGGTTAAGTTATTAACATCATAATAAATATTGATGCTGTTCGAAAGCAGAGTTTTCACTCAACATGCACCTGACCACAAGAAACCGGTAACTAAATTCTTATAATTAATTAGTTTTACACTTCATATGAAGAGGCTCCTGATCATTATCATCTTTTACCTCCCAGCTCTGCTAGCCACTGCCCAGAGACAGGCAAATTCGGGAAGGCAGAATGTGACCCTGAATCCTAATTCAGGTTACGCGAATGTCACCGAGGCTACTTTCGGATATGGAGTTGCAGGTACTACAATGCCTTATTCCCAGTGGTATTACGGTTTTACCTCCTCACATGGATATCAGCTGAATATATATGGTCTGAACCTCAGCACAAACCTTTTTATAGGATTAGGATCGGGATTGCTGGTCTATAAGGAGGGCAATCTCGTTCCGGCATTTGTCGATATCAGGTTTACATGGGATAAGAAAAAAGTCGAACCATTTCTTTATGGTAACAGTGGACTTCTTATCGGAGTAAAGAACCTGGATGAAAATACGAAGCTTTACATAAACGGAGGGGGAGGGATCAGATACCGGATTGATGATTCGTTTGCAGTAAGCCTTGGAGGAGGTTTGCTTCTCCAGATGGGTACCTCAAGAGCTTCATTCCTGAATGTGAAAGCAGGAGTGACCTATAAGCTTAACAGGTACTAACTGGTCTGCTGTTGCATCAGTCCCGGAGCAGCCAGATGACCTTCCTGAAGGGTGCCAGAAGGGTATTCCAGGGAAATTCCGAAAGTACCATCAATATCAGGATCTCAGGCTTGAAATAGGATGCTGCAAGAACGATTGCCATTCCGTTGTTCATATAAGCAGCACCAATGGCAACCGCTATCCTGTTTTCGCGGGTTTCTTTAATTGAAATCAAATATCCAATGATGTGGAGCAGAACGAATACAAGGTAAAGAACTCCGATCTTCCAGATCAGACCTGCCGGATTCTCGAGTATTATATTCCTCTGAGAGGAAATGGCTATGTAAACAAATGAAAAAAGAAGTAAAACATTTGCCGAAGTAAAAAAATGCTGTGTTTTTTCGATAGCCCTTTGAAGATATCTTTTAGCTATCTGGGAAATGATCATGGGAAGGAAAACAAGGATTGAGACATCCTTTAAAATCAGTAATTTATTAATTGTCAGCGAATCGGCATTCACGAACCAGAACAGTAAAGGTACGGTAAATGGGGCTGCAATCTGACTGACGATAACCAGGCTCATTGAAAGAGAAATATTTCCTCTGGCTATATCGGTCAGCACAGGGGTGGAGACTCCGGCAGGCATTGCTGTCAGAAGAAGTATTCCAACTGCAAGGTCAGAATTAAAAATCAATGTTGAAAAGTAAAAAACAAGCGGAATAGCGATCATATAAACAGAAGCTAAATAGATCATCAGCCGGAAATTCCTTATATTTTCAAGTACCTCAAGTGCATCAATTTTAAGGAAAGCAAGGAAAAGCATCATTCCGAGCAAAATCTTCGGCACAACCGGAGAAGCTTTGAAAGTGATGGGTGACCACAAACCCAGCAGAATTCCTGCCAGGAGGATCAGCCAGAAATGTTTTTCAATAAGTCTGCTTATTTTCATAAGTGTGGTGCAAAGCCGCTAGCGAGTTAATTGAAATAAAGCCGGTAAATATCAGGAATTTTGATTTCTCTTTTTCATAACAATATCATAATTTCACAGATTAGCTTAATTGAGGTTTCAGGGAGCACTGAAAAAGTCTTTTTTAACCGCAGAGCACGCAAAAAGTGTGCAAAGCACGCAAAGTAAGATTGTTACTTTCCATGTCTCTGCGATCTTTACGGAAATTCTTGGCGACCTTTGCGCCTGCCTGCCGTCAGTCAGGGTTAAAGGATTTAGACTTTTTCAACACCCACAAACTATAAAACCAGTGACCAATAAACTTTAACTTATGAAAAATATAACTCAAAACCCGAAGGTAAGATCAATTTTATTCATGGCATTGATTACACTTTGCCTGGTTCAATCCCTTAAAGCTGAACCGAAACCACGGGAGCGGAATATTCTGNCAGGAGAAGCAAAAGCGATTGANCTTCCGAAAGTAATTATCACTGACAACTCTTGGAACAAACTTCCCGGATATAAGGATAGACAATTCTGGGAAAGCTTACCNTCAAAAATCAGGCAGGATTATATCAAAAAGGCNGAAGACTACCTCGATTACGAATGGCCGGTCGTAAAGGCAACCGATTATCTTGAATTTATCCGTTCAGGCGACCGCCGCCAGAATGTCTATTCAGCCTGCAGCAATGCGCTGATTTCACTTGTAATGGGAGAGCTTGTTGAAGGCAAAGGCCGTTTTATGGATCAGATAATAAATGCAGTCTGGTATTACAGCGAGCAGACATGGTGGGGATGGTCGGCACATCTTGGTGCTCAGAAATCCGGATCCGGTCTTCCGGATGTAAACGAACCTTATGTCGATCTTGGTGTCAGTGAGGTAACCAGCAACCTTTCGATGACATATTCTTTGTTTAAGGATGAATTTGATAAGGTACACCCTCTTATTTCGACACGGCTTAAACAGGAATTAACCAATAAAGCACTTGATCCGTATTTTAAGAGAAATGACTGGGGGTATATGGGATTCGGGGGCGGACGTCCAAATAACTGGAATCCCTGGATTAATTATAACATGCTTACCAGCTACCTTTTGATAGAAACTGATCAGGTCAAAAAAACGGCAGAAGTACAAAAGATCCTTAGCTCACTCGATAAGTTCCTGAATGGTTATTCGGATGATGGCGGCTGTGACGAGGGTCCTTCATATTGGGGTGCTGCAGGCGCTCTTTTATATGAAAGCCTTGAAATAATGAAAAATATAACCAGTGGTATGTTTGATGTTTTTGATGATCCTCTGATACAAAATATNGGTAAGTATTTTTATAAGGTAAATATTCATGCACCATATTTCATAAATTTTGCTGATGCTGATGCAACNACAGGAGGATCTCCTTCGATAGTTTACAGGTATGGCAAAGCTATTAAAGATCCTGCAATGCAGAAATTCGGAGCATATCTTGCCAGACTTGGTAACTGGGGTGAAGGAGCAATGAACGGAAGAGTATTTGACCAGATCAGAAACCTGGGACTTATCAGCGAGATCCGTGATGCCGAGGCAAATGAAGCGCTGGTCGCCGATTTCTGGTTCCCCGATACTGAAGTGGCGGGAGCAAGGGACAGGGAGGGGAGCTTTTCCGGATTCTTTTTTGGAGCAAAAGGCGGTTTTAATGCTGAGAGTCATAACCATAATGATGTCGGTTCGTGCCTGATGTATTATGACGGTAAACCATGCCTGATAGACCTGGGTCGCGAGGAATATGTTGCAAAGACTTTCAGTCCGCAACGCTATGAAATATGGACAATGCAATCAGGTTATCACAACCTGCCTGTCATAAACGGAACCGATCAGATGCAGGGTGAAGATTACAAGGCAAAGAATTCAACTTATACAGCCAATTCCCGATCCGCAATATTCAAAACTGAAATAGCTGGAGCTTACCCGGAGGGTGCTAAAGTTAAAAGCTGGGTCCGGACATATACTCTGAACAGGGGAAAGAGCTTCCTGATCAGCGATAAATATGAACTCAATTCTGTTACAAATGCCGAAACCAGCTCAAACCTGATTACCTATTGCAAGGTAACCAGGGCAAAGCCCGGACTTCTTAAGTTTCAAGGTGATGGATTTGAACTTAATATGACATATAATCAGAAGCTGGTATCACCCGAAATTGAATTCATCGAAGTCACCGACCGGTCACTGAAACGGTACTGGCCGGATGGTATCACCCGGATCAGGCTTAAATTTATAAATCCGGGCCTGAAAGGCAATCAGACAGTGACATTCACCAAAGCTGGTCAGAAATTCTAGAAACACGATTATTTTGCATTTGCACCAGGGCAGATCCAGTAGGTATAATTAGTAGTCGATTTAAAGGAAGGATCATTAATACCTTTAATTTCAGCGATATGCTTTTTTGTGTGATCCAGCTGCATGTGGGCATTATGGGCACCCTTTGTTGCCCAAGCTTCAGTCAGGCAGAAGAGGGTACTGTCATGATACGATTGGAACAATGAATAGTCGAGACATCCTGGTTCCTTTGCAAGTACTTCTGCCTTGCACGCATCAAACGATCTTTTAAAAAGCGCAACATTTTCCGGTTTAACCTTACGCTCAAATCGCATAACAACGATCATTGAATCCTTGTTGTAGCTGCAATCATCTTTGGCAGGAATATTTTTCAATCCTCCCGAAAATAATGCAATTGCTAAAAGGACAATAATGCTTAAAATGAGATTCTTCATAATATCTGATTTTAGAGTAAGTGATTTTTTTCAGNAATAAATATATTCAATTATCCCAAATTTTAGTACGACCATACAGGTACTCATCGATCTTTTTCCCGACCATATTTTAATTACGAGAAATAAAGAATGCACCGGTTGACAGATAGAGGTGCAAGTACGGAACCTGATTTCTTGACTCAGATCCGGTAACATACGAATTATTACTTAACTTTATCACCGGGCATTAAAACCTGAAGAGAGAATAAAATGAAACNACTTTGTTTTATAATCCTNTCTGTTTTTCTTATACCCGGTTGCGACAATGACATTGAGCCCGGTCCTGAACCTTTTAACGGACCGTACAAAATTCCCGGAGGCTGTTATATGGGGAATTTTATAGTAAAGAATCAGATTCTCTGGAGCGAGATTTGTTTTGACACCGCTGCCCGTAAATATGTCGAATGGCCATCGGGTGGAATAATGTATCAAAAAGATATGGGATGCCTTTCTGTCGGGACATATTCTATCGATGGCTCCAGACTTATTTTCACGCTTGATTCCTTAAAATTTAAATTTTTTCCATGTTTTCTGCCTGAGTCAAAATTACCCGGTGAATACATAATAACNAACATTGTTAACCGGGATTCAATTATTTTCGAAAAGGGTACAGGGGAAAACAGGATTATATATTTCATGAAGAAAGTTTACCCATAAAGTGCCCCTGAAAACAATATTCAGGGTTCTGGTATGCAACTGAAAAATAAATCTATTTTCCTGGGAATATTCAATTGTTGTATTATGTCTATACTAATTATAGAACTACCTGTTTAACTAACCTGATATTACAAAATGGAGAAAAAAAAGTATTCCATTTCTGCCCTTAAAATGAGTACAGCTCTTATTCTCATGGCCTTAATGTCTTTTGGCTTCAGCTCATGCAGCAGCGAACCTGAAGCAAATACAAAGTCAGTAGCAGAATCATTTGATAATGACTGGCGTTTTCTGAAAGATAGTCTTGCAGGCGCTGAAAATCCCGGTTTTGACGATTCAAACTGGAGAACTCTCAGCGTACCTCACGACTGGAGTATTGAAGATCTTCCGGGACAGAATGGAGAGGATATAATCGGACCATTCAGTAAGGCTTCTGTTGATAAAATGAGCTCCGGATATACCGTCGGNGGAACAGGCTGGTACAGGAAAAGTTTTACCACAAAAGAAGAAGACAATGGAAAGATTGCCTTCCTATCGTTTGATGGAGTTTACATGAATGCTGATGTCTGGCTCAACGGAAAACATCTCGGATTTCATCCTAATGGATATACGCCGTTTAGTTACGATATTACATCAATCCTCAATCCTGCCGGGCAGTCAAATATTGTCGCAGTCAGGGTTAATAACGAGGGTTTGAANTCCCGGTGGTATTCCGGTTCAGGTATTGTCAGGCATGTATGGCTTTCTTTATTGGATCCGGTTCACATCGATATTTCTGGCGGAGTTTATATTACAACACCGGAAGCAAGTGAAAATTCTGCTGATGTGAATGTTGTGACTACCCTGATAAACTCGGGAACAAAAGATGAGAATATAGTTTTGCGTACTGACCTGATAGATCCTTCAGGGAAGGTAGCTGCAACTGCCACTGATAATTCAAAGCTTGCTTCAGGTCAAACAATGGAATTAACACAGAAGATCCCGGTTAAAAAACCCTCAATGTGGTCAATAGACTACCCGAACCTTTACAGTGCAAAAGTTACTGTTTTAATAGATGACAAAACGGTTGATTATCAGACAAGTTCCTTTGGAATCCGTAGCATCAGAATTGACTCGCAGAACGGTTTAACAATTAATGGTCACCCGGTAGATTTGATTGGTGGATGTTACCATCATGATAACGGACCGCTGGGTGCAGCATCTTTCGATCGTGCAGAGGAACGCAAAATCGAAGTACTGAAGAACAACGGATTTAATGCAATAAGAACCAGTCACAATCCTCCCTCTCCCGCATTGCTNGATGCCTGTGATCGTCTGGGAATGGTAGTTATAGATGAGATTTTCGATATGTGGGAAAATCCCAAAAAAGAGAAGGATTATCACCTGAATTTTACTGAATGGTGGCAGAAAGATGTGGAGTCGTGGATCAAACGTGACCGTAACCACCCTTCTGTAGTTTTTTGGAGCATCGGGAATGAGATCCGTGAAGCTGCCGATACATCGGGTTACAGGATAGCAACAAACCTTACAAGTGAGGTACGCAAATTTGATCCGACAAGAGCCTTGACTGAAGCTATGCTTGGCATGGGTGGAGGCAGTGCCCCTGGCAGAAGCCGATGGGATGATTTTGAAACTCATCTTGAGTTGCTTGATGTGGTCGGATATAACTATGCTTATTCAAGGTATGAAACTGATCATGAAAAATATCCAAACAGAGTTATGATGGGTACGGAGACAAATCCCCCGTTTGCGCTTGAGAATTATGAACTTGTAAAGAAGCTTCCTTATGTTATAGGTTATTTTGTGTGGACTGCTACCGATAACATCGGAGAAGCAGGTGTTGGAATGCCTCAGCTCAGGGATACCGGTGAGGTGGATATTCAGAGGTTTCCCAATGCCCCTAACGGTCAAAGACGTCCAGGTCAGCAGGGAGCGCCGGCCCAGAATTTTAATGGTCCTCCTGCGGATATGCCAGGAATGCCAGGTACCCCGGGCGCACCAGGTGCACCACGTACGCAGGGTGCAGGACCAGCAGGTCCACCAGCCGGCATACCCGGGGGTGGATTTTTCAGGAGAGATACCTGGCCGGTATATACAAATTACCAGGGGGATATTGACCTTATCGGAAACAGGAAAGTGCCTTCATATTACCAGTATGTTGTATGGGGAAAAAGCAAGGTCGAATTGTTTGTTCATCGTCCTATCCCCGGAGGTAAAAGGGAGGTAACAAGCCGCTGGGGTTTCCCTGATGAACTGAAAAGCTGGAACTGGGAGGGTCAGGAGGGTAAAAAATTGCAAGTGCATGTTTATACAAGAAGTCAGCAGGTAAAGCTTGAATTAAACGGGAAGGTCGTTGGTGAGCAGAATGTAGATCCGGAGAAATCAATTACAGCAACGTTTGAGGTCCCTTATGAGCCGGGAAAACTTGTTGCACATTGTTTGGATAATGGGAAAGAAACGGCATCACAGATCCTTGAAACAACAGGTAAACCTGCGGCAATAAGGCTGGTTGCCGACAGAACCAAAATCAGAGCTGACAGGAACGACCTCTCTTATGTAAGAGCAGAAATAGTCGATTCCAANGGAAATATTGTTCCTGATGCNGATAATATAGTTGTGAACTTTGTGGTTGCAGGAAATGGCAAGGTTGCAGGTGTCGGAAGCGGCAATCCAAAGGATATGTCAAGTTTCCAGCAGCCCAGGAAAAAAGCTTACCAGGGAATATGCCTGGCAATAATAAGGCCGGAAATAACCCCTGGGAAAATAAGTGTAAAGGCAACAGCTGACGGCTTAAAGGATGCTGATATAATAATAACTGCCAGATGAAAAAGAACTTTACAAGGAGAAAATTCTTACAGACAGCCGCTATCACTGCAACTACGGCTATGCTTCCATCCGTTAAGGGATCAGATTTTCCTGAAGGAAATAAATTTTACGAAATACTGCCAAAGCGAAGATTAGGCAGGACAAACAAAATGGTGTCCTGCATTGGCTTTGGAGGAGGNTCCCGTTACTGCAACTGGATTGCCGATGAAAATATGCTTCAAAAACATATCGATCACGCTATTAAACTTGGGATCACTTATTTTGACTCAGCGCGATCGTACGGTAACGGACTTGCTGAGGAGCGTTATGGGAAATTTCTTACTCCAAAATACAGAGATCAGATATTTCTCAACTCAAAAACAATGGAACGGACCTATGACGGGGTGATGAAGGAGATTGAGATATCCTTAAAAACATTAAGAACTGATTATCTGGATCTCTACTGCATGCATGCCATCGACAGTATAAAGGATGCTGAGATTCTTCTAGGGCCATCGGGAGGATACAAGGCGTTTTTAAAACTGAAGAATGAAGGGGTGGTGAAGAACATTGGTTTCTCGTTTCATAAGTGGAACGATGCATCCCGGAAATCATTTGAGGAATTTGATGTCGATGCCATTTTGTGCGTCATCAATGCTTCAAGGTATAACGGTAATGAGGATGGACTTTTACCACTTGCTGCCAAAAGGGATATCGGTATCATTGCAATAAAAATCATGGGTCAGAATGCCCTAATTGGAAATGTGTCGGGAGACGATCTTTTAAGATATGGATTAAGCCTTCCGATTTCAGTTGCAAATGTCGGTATGGACGGTTTTGCACCCCTTGAATCATGTGTGGAGGTTGGTAAAGAGAATATAATTTCTGAAAAGGAAGCCAGGGAGATAGAGTTGAGACTGAATTTTGATCCAAAAGTTACAAAACTGCCTTATTTTACAGGCTAACAGTATTGTACGGAATTATTGCTACATAATGATCTCCGGCAAAAAGCAGAGTGGTTAGCTTTCGGATTTCACGAATTAGATTACTGAAGAATAATACCCACAGGACAATGATCAGAGCCTGTTATATCTTCGAGGATAAAGGCATTTTTTACAGAAGGATAGAAGGACTGGCTGACAAGAAAATAATCAATTCTCCATCCAATGTTCTTTGATCTTACACCAGCCCTGTAACTCCACCACGTATATCTCTCAGTCTCGGCGGGATACAAACTGCGAAATGTATCGGTAAATCCACCATTTATCAACCTGTTCATACCATCTATCTCCTCCTGCATATAACCGGCAGTTTTGTTNTAATTAGCTTTCGGATGTGCCAGGTCAATCTCTTTATGAGCAACATTCAGGTCACCACAAACAATTACAGGTTTGACCCTTTCAATTTCTTTCAGATAATTATAAAAAGAGATATCCCAGTGCTTCCTGTATTCTAACCTTTTAAGCTCACTTCCCGAATTCGGCACATAGACATTTACCAGAAAAAAGAGCTCAAACTCAAGACATAATACCCGGCCTTCAGTATCATGTTCTTTAATATTAATCCCCCTGGTCACATTAAGGGGCTTGATTTTCGAGATAACCGCTGTTCCTGAGTAACCTGGTCTTTCAGCAGAATTTGAATAAATATAATAATCATTCAGCGGCTCAAGAGTTTCAGTAACATGATTCTCCTGTGCTTTGATTTCCTGCAGACACAGGATATCGTAATCAATTAATTCAAGATCTTTAAAGAAAGTTTTCTTTGCTATTGCACGAATCCCGTTTACATTCCATGAAAGGATTTTCATAGTTTCGAATTACTAAAATATATAAAAGAATTACTCTTCTACCGGAGCATCTGGTTGAGTATTCAATAGTGTATCAATCTCCCCGATAATATCATCAATATCGACATTATCCTGAGCTTCATCATTCGATACACTCTTATCTTTTTCAGGATCATCTTTAGGGTTTAAATCCTGTTTCTGTCTAAAACGCCGTTTCAAGACAATGCTGATTTCAAGTTTACACACTTATCCATGCGAGCAACATCAAGACCCTCATTTTCGATAAATTCGCTCAAAGGTTCTTCATGATCAAGACCAATATTTTGCCTGAACACAAGATCAACGGCATCAAATAAATCTTTCTCCTGCATTCCTCCTGGATTCTTTTCGGGATGCTCAGCATCGCGGCGGATAGCAAATGTTGTCGCTTTATCCACTATCCCTGCAATCAATGCACCATTGACAATATGCCTGAGCAGAAAATATCTGGGAGTCAAAGGATCCTTTCGGTCAAAAACTGCATAGTACTTGTATTTATCAGAGAATAACCGTTTCGCAGCCACCACAGCAGCTTCTTCCTTCTTCAATCCTTCTGCGAGTGGCACTCCTTTCAGATGAATATTGAATATATCTCCGGCACTTTCAACCGTGGGCCTTGAAACATACACTTTTACATCAACACGACCATCACGAACGACAGCCGGATCAAGAATATCTGATCTGTTAGTGGCCAATAAAACAAGTGCACTGGATTCCTCCATACCTCCCATCTCCGACAGAAATGTCGGTACGGTTGTATTTTCAATATCAGAACTGATGCCAGAGCCACGCTTCCGAAGCAACGCTTCTGCCTCATCAATGAAAATAATTGCAGGAAAGCCATACTTCTTTTTGTGTGATTTAGCTCTGGAAAACAAACTTCTGATAGCCTCCTCTGATTTACCGAGCCACATTTCCAAAAGTTCCGGACCCTTTACATAGATGAATCCCGACTGCATAGCCTCCCTTGCATTTATGCCGTACATCTTGGCTAAAGCTGTGACGATTGCCATCGCAAGGAGTGTTTTACCGCATCCCGGTGGGCCGAAAAGCAATGCACCTTTCACCGGCTTCTTGTTATAGAACTCGTAGTACTTCTTAAACTTGCCAGGCCCTTCGATTATTTCCCGCATTATTCGTTTTGCCTCAGACAAACCGCCAACTTCTTCCCAGGATACCTCTTTCCAGTCATTCAAAGTGTAAGTCGTCTCTATATTCCCAAGATTTTTGATTATAATTGTATTAAAGAGATCGAGTACCACGCGGTCACCTTTCTTCACATCAGAAAAACGACCCTTGTAAGCAACCGATTTCCCGCTGCCGATTGCCACTTCACAGCTTTCATTATCGACGATTTCAGTAATTATGCCAATGTTCCCGGCTACAATTCCATCAGTTTTGTCTACAATCTGCTTAGTAGTCGGTGAGAGCCTTACCATATCACCAGGAAATAATTTCCCGTGTAGGTGTTTGGGGTAAATGACTTCCACGAGCCGTCCTTCAAAGTGCAGTACAGCTGTTCCATAACGGTCGCGATCCATCGCATCACGATCTTTTAGGAGCAGTTCATCTGTTGAAAAGTCTCCTCTCTTGCCATCCTCAAACTCAACAGTCACCAACCCACGTTTTGGTTTTGATTTGATCTCACCTTCGGCAATAGACTCATNTGCCTGTTTGCTTTCAGGCTTTATACGGACTTTAAGGCCGGTTTTATACTCATTATNACCTGCATTGTCCCTGAAATAATTGCCATGATCAGCCCACANACCAGGGTCGTTCATATATGTCTTAATAACTGAGGCCAGAGGGAGCGGTTCCCTGGTCAGGGCTTCGAGCATATCGCGTTGTTCAAACAGTTTCTCTTTGGCTTTTTCAAGAGTGACAGTCATCTCATCGACCTTCAAACGAAGTTGAATGATTTGTTGTTCAAGCCCATCAGACTTAGTCTGTAGCTTATTTGCAGCAGTATCTTTTTGTTGAAGAAGCTTTTTAGTGTTCTCGAGCTCCCGNGTTAATTTATTTACTGNTTCCTGCTGTTGCAGGTTACTGTTTTCTTCCATAATGACTTCATAGACGAATTTCTATTCTCCAAACTTTCTCACAGAGCACAATGCATCCTCATGCTGGATATTAAACTCTTTAATATCATGCAGGTGTGATGGATCAAGTCCTGCATGACGAATGCCCTCCATGATATCATTGAACTGCTTTGTATGCTTGATAGTAGTAGGTCTTGGTTGTGGCCATGGGATCTTTATATCCTGTACAATTTTCGATCCGTTATTTCCACCATCCTTATAGTACTGAGACAACACAATAAGTCTTGTTCCCATAAAGATAGCTTCTTCCAGGTCGTGTGTAATGAAGAGGATAGTCTGAGCTGTCTGACCCCAAAGTTCCTGTATGAAAATCTGCATGGCCTCACGGGTTCCCACATCCAGTGCACCCAGTGGTTCATCCATAAGTAATATTTGCGGCTTCATAATCATCGCCTGAGCTATAGCCACGCGCTGCCGTTGTCCTCCTGATAACTGATGCGGATACTTTTCAGCGTGCTCNAATAACCCAACTTTCTCCAGGAAAAGATCAGCTTCTTCNCGGAATTTCTTTACTTTCTTTCTNTANAAAAATGGAAATATTTTCCTCAGGAAGTGCTCCGCCAGGTTGAACTGTTCCAGTTCAAGGCCAAACATCACATTATCCCGAACGTTCATGAAATCGAATAATGAGTATTTCTGGAAGACAATACCACGACGGCGGTCAGGACGCTTAATGAGATTCTCTTCCATTGCAGCAATGCCTCGACTGGGCATTTCAGAACCCAGGACCATTCGCAGCATTGTAGATTTGCCGCAACCAGTAGGACCCACAATAGCTACAAACTCTCCCTTACGAATACGCAGGCTTATATCATTAAGGATGGTCCGACCACCATATTCCTGGTATGTGTTGAACAGCTCTATAACGTATTTCCTGTCAATGATTTTTTCCATTAAATACATTTATTTACTTATTCAACCACTGGTAATGTCTGCTAATCCAGGTGCGAAATCCCATGTCGACCATGAAAGCCAACAGACTGATCCAGACAACATATGGAAAGATAGTCGCCATATCCATGTATCGACGGACGAGGAAGATACGATAGCCAATGCCGGCTTCCGCCGCCAATGCCTCACCGGCAATAAGAAACAGGATGACTGCCTTGAAGTTCAGACGAACCGTATCGAGCACTTTAGGGATGATTTGAGGATAAATGATCCTGAAAACAATCTCCGACTGGCTTGCACCCAGTGTCATCCCTTTGACAAGCTGCTCATCATGCACCTCTTTCACTTTGAGATAGGTATCAAGAATGATTGTAGGAGCAACTCCGATAACGATTAACGCTATCTTTGAAGTCTCTCCAAGACCGAAGACAATAAATAGTATCGGCAATACCGCCAATGCGGGTATCTTGTCAAAGAATAAGACGAACCTGTACAACACCTTCTCCACATACGGGAATGCACCCATAAATAATCCGGCATATATGCCTGCGAAAATGAATACCATCGCTATGATAATACGTTTGCCGCTTGCCAGGGTATCCTGCCAGAGTAGCGATTCTCCATTCTTCAGATACTCACGGGCAGATCCTTTCTTCCAGGCTTCCCGTCTGTTTACGAATTTCCCTTCGGCAACTGCCTGTTTGTCAAGATTTCGTGCTTCCCGGAATGTTTTTGGCAAGGTATTTTCTATTGCTTCACCATTTGCATCGTATTCCTCTTTTATATTTACCTCAAAAATGGTTCGTTTAAAGCCGTTCCACAACTGTTCGCCCGTTGGAACAAGCTTATCCTGTGAGTTCTCCCCGTGTCTTTCAACGGCAGTGTTATAATAAAGCTTAATGCAAACCAGGAACAGAATTAATGAGAGTAATAGCGAGATGCGCTTACCAGGGGTGGTTCTGAGCCTGTAGAAATTTCTGATCATCTCCCGGAACTCCTTGCCGATACCAAAAAGTTCTTCGATAAATAATCGGGGTAATCGTTCGAGGGTTTCCAATGTTTTTCGTGGTAACCTCTTCAACCACACCACAATGTTCATAAACTTATTTTTGGAATCCATCAAGGACATATTTCGTTTTTGTTTAGTATATATAAATCGGTTTTTCCGGGGTTAAAGCTGAACGTATTACTTAGATGCTCCCTGCATATAAACGGCATCATAAATGAACAAGATTTTATTCTGGTTACCTATAACGGTGCCATCAGAGAACTTTATACCCAGGTCATCAGCTTTGACGCCTGCTCCGAGTAATTCATACTTGGAACAAAAGTTGCGTACCCGTCGCATGTTCGTCTTTATTTCCTCGCTATTTGTATAAGTTACAGCATCGGATGCCTTATAAAACATGGCAGTGGTCTTCAGCTGGTTCTGATACTCTATCAGGCTCGAACCTCCGGCCTTAGCCATTTCTTCGAGAGCACCTTTCCCTTTATCAGTCCTTGATGACATGATATTCATCACCTCAAACCAGGCACCGGCAAGAGCTTTACCCAGCTCAGGGCTTGCTTGCAGTACCTTGGTCTTTACAACCATCAGATCGAGTATTTCACCGGGAATTTGAGAGGAATCAAAAATTTTCTTAACGCCAGGATTTTTCATGATTTCCATCACCAGCGGATTCCATGTTACGACAGCTTCCTGATCTTTATTAGCAATAAAAGCAGGGCCGATGTCGCTGTCGCTAACGTTGATGATCTTTACATCGTCATCAGTCATGCCATTCATATCCAATGCGCGTGACAACATATAATGAGAAACGGAGAACTGGACAAGGTTCACTTTTTTGCCTTTGAGTTGCGGGATTGTAAGGTTGTTCCTCACAATCAGGGCATCGTTACCATTGGAATAGTCACCGACAATGATTGCAGAACATGAGATACCTCCCGCCACCGGAATTGTCAGGCAGTCCATATTTGTCATCACGCAAGCATCGACTGAGGGTGTGGTGAAAGCTTCAATGGAAGGCATATAGTCCATTCGGACCAGCTTTATCTTAATGTTGTTTTTTGCAGCCCACTTGTCCAGAATCCCTGAAGTTTGAGCATAGGCCCAGGGATTCCAGCCAGCATAGATTGACCATACAACAGTGAATTCCTTCGGTGCGGGAACGGGTGCCTCCTTTACGGGAACACCTCCGGTAAAAGAACTTATGGCCAATCCGATAGCAATCAGCAACATTCCCATTAAGAGTACGAGTTTTATTTTCTTCATGTTATTGTTGAATTAAATGATAGTAAGTAATAAATGTAGTTTTTATATGCTGTCAGATCTCATCGTCAGCGGTAATGTCCACGAATGCTTTCTTCCTGACGTCTTCACCTTTCTCCATTCTTTCGATGGTATCACGTCCTTTCTTTGTCAGATCTTCCAGTTTGCCTATAGATTCTTTCATACCGGCTAAGGCATTGATTCTGAAGTTAGAAAGATCATCAACAGCTTCATTCAGTTTGGTGAACGCGCTGGCCAGAACCTCCACTGCGATGGTTGGTTCAGTGGCACCTTTCTGGATCTCAACGCCCTGAGTCTTCAAGGTCTCCGCATTACCTACCAGTATCTTCTCGGTGANTTCCTTTGTTCCTTTTACTGCTTCGAGTACGATNCGCTGCTTGTTCAGGGCGAACTGTGCTGTCACTCCGACACTTAAAGCAACAGTAGTGATCGTCACACTGCGTTCAACGCCCTTTATAAGCTCTTCATTGTTTCTCATAAGCAAGTCGTATGTTATGACTCCCTGCTGGTTCACATTCAGCGCGGTCTGCAGATCGATGATACGCTGTCGCAACGGGAAAAGAACTTCCTCCTGGAGGAACCGGTACTCATCGGGTTGTTCCTGTTGGTTCATCCCCCGAAGCTTCTCCTCGAACTTCTGATCAAGCACCTGGCCTACTTTGATTGCATGGGAAAGACCATCGAGTGTTTCCCGCAAAGACTTTTTATCCATCCCGAGAATATTGTTATCGTCCTTCAGGCCTTCCTTNCCGGCAAGCAAACTCTGTGTAATGTCTTTCAAAACGATGCTCCCTTTTTCATACCTTTCGAGGTACCTGCTTATGGGGTTCTTCTTTCCTATGATTGTCCTGAAGAACTTGGCGGTGGCACTTGTCGGAGACGTGAGGTTGTACTGGTGCGGGTTTAATGCCTCAACCTCATTCCTCAGTAATAACAGATCTTTTGCTACTGAACCTCCGTCCTGAGTCTTTGCCAGCATCTGCATTGACTGGTCAAGGATGGCGTTGTGACTACTCAACCTTGCCTGATGCTTCATTCCCAGATCATTGATACACCTCTTCTTCTGTTCCTCGTTATATGTTCCATTGAAGAAGTTNTCAATTATAGTGTCGGTCAGCTTATCAATTTTTGGATCGACGACTTCCTTCTTATCTTTGGCCAGACCGAGTTGTTGTTCGAGTTCCTCTTTTAATTCGGCCTCTGTGGGCACATTAAACTCCGCTTTCTTAATGTTTTTTATATCGCGGGCATGTTCCTGCAACTTTTGGTTGATTTGCGGGTCTACTGTTTGTTGTTGTTGTTTACTCATTTTACCAATGGATTTTTATTGTAGTTAATGTGAAAATTTATATGATTGCTGTGCCATCCTATGCAGTTGTTCTATTGATGCTTCCATGTCAAGCTGGCTTTCATTGTTTACTGACCGTTTAATATCCTGTACCTGTACGATTGCTTCATCCAGCTTGCTAAGGGCTTCTTCGTTCTGAGCCATAAGATCCTTAATATCCTGCTGCTGGTCCAGGTATTGTTGCCTGCTTTGCAGCAATGAGTTCTGTTCTCTTTTCATTGAAGCATCCTGCTCCCGTTTCTCCAGCCTTTGCAGACTCCTTTCGATATAATCCAGGTCGATAGCATCAAGCGTTTTGTGGATCAGCAACACTTCATTTAGATTATCGATGCCCGAGAGGAATACCTCCTGTGCAATAGTGTAGTACCGGTTATATGTCAGCTGGTTCTTATCAGGGAATTTCATATTAAGGATTTCAATGAACACCTTTATCTTAATCTGGAACTGTTCAAGTTGCTCGCATGCATGCTTGTTACCATATGCCTCAAGCGATCGCTCCAATTCATTACGACGTCGTTCAGTATCCTCATCAAGTAATTGTCGCAGGTGATCCCGGTATTGGTCCAAGAACTTATCTCCTTTAAAGAATCGCTTCCACGCCCATGTTCCTCCTCCTAGTAAAAGAGCTCCCCCTATTATGGGTATGCCAATTCCCGTNCCGAGGAGAATGGCAGTCAGAATCCCTACAGGGATGGCCCCGATACTCGCGCCGACAAACCAATTATCCATGATGGATTTGTTAAGGGCTTTGATGATAGCTCTCTCTTCAAAGTCCTCCAGCCGGGGAGAGAATACTGCTTTTTCCTCCTGTTGTTTATTGCTTCGCAGGTGTACCATGTGGAAACCTAATTTCTCATTGTAACAGGATGAATTCGACCCTCTGCATCCGTAAACGGTAGGCTCGTTCCGATTCACCATTTTTACGNCTGGGAGGTCTTTCAGCCCCAAAGCCTTTTGCCAGGATACGATCCTCGTCAATGTTGTAAACGGCTATCAGTTGTTGTCTGACAATATCTGCTCGTTCCTGTGAAAGTATCAGATTAGCCTCAGGGTCGCCGTAACCAGTGTGACCTGCAACCAGGACACGATAGTCAGGGTAGTTGTGTATGAGCTTTTGTGCAACGTTATCAACTGTCACTTCACCATCATTGTCCAATCGGCCAATGCCACTTTGGAATGTTATGTTCTCTACTCTCATGGTCCCCGATTCCTGTAATTTCTCCCACTGTTCTTTGCTCAACGCCTCGAAGTTCCTTACATTCTCTGGCGTTGTACCAACAGGAGTGACTGCCGTCGAAACTAATCGTTCGATAAATGTCTTGTTCAGGATCTCGTATGGATTATCCACTTCGAAATCTTTTTTCATCAGGCGATTAACGTCGTTCCAAGCGTAGATAGTCTTCACCAGACCTTCATCAGCGTATGATCCTGCACTCGAAACCGTCTGGATTCCAAACATAAGATGAGCATTTTCCTGTAAATTATACCACTTTATATTGTCAATGAAAGAAGGAACCATAGTTCTCTTTGCCCCGGTTACTGACCTGAGTTCATCGAACATTTCCTCCTTTCGGGCCATGTAGTAGTCCACTACTTCGAAATAGGTACGAAGGATCTCTCCAACTTCCTCTTCCTTGTTGTTCACGTACTTCCTGTTGAAGACAAATACATCAATAATATAGTTTCGGAAGTTGTCCGATCCCCATATCTTCTTCATACCCAGGTTATCGATCGCGTTTGAAACATCCGGTTCCCACATGGGATAAATGTGCTTGGCTTTCGACGGGTCGTTTTGGTCGGCTTTAGCTTGCTTATATACGGCTTCCGAACCACTGGCTTCGATCAACCAGTCCTGCCTGCCTTGCAGCTCATCAAGGTCGAAGTTGGTGATGGTCAGATTGACCAGGTCCTCACTGGGCGAGTCAGGGGTCACTACTATCTTGATTTCGCTGTCGTTGAGGTCATTGACCTTAGTGAATGGAAAATCCTTGAATGCTAGTATGGCATCGGCTCCCCGGGATTCGGAGATAGCACCAGTAATGACTCCCGGGTACTTATNTCTGTAACCGTGCTCAATATAGGAACTGATCGGCAGTACGATGAAATCATATTCGCTTTCATTCAGTTTTTTCAGGCGGTCTGCATAAGCCCCGCCGTCGTCTGAGAAATTAAGCACAATGCCTTTTCTGGCCAGTCGTTTCCTCATCTCTGTCGACTTGATGAAGGCGTAGCCGGCGTAGCTATCGCCTGCCCAATGAACTGTGTGTGAGGCACCTCCTGAATCAGAGCTCTTCGTTCTCTTAATCCCATCGAGCCACGTTGTACCGAAGTAGATGCTCAAAACGACCAGGGTTCCAAGGAGCATGAAAACGATTATACCTTTTGATCTGTTATTCATAGTCTAAACCTACAAATTTTTGGGTTAAAAAAATAGCACTCTCAAAGATGAAGCCTAGCTACCTTGATTAGTGGTCAGTACTATCAGCTTTGTACAAATTCTCATCAAACAGATTTGCATCAAAAACATCTGATTCAGCAGTGGCTTCAACTAATGCCTGCTCCAGTTCCTCGTAATTATTTGCATCACGGTAGGAGAGTGAGTATTTCTTCAATGTATGCGAGCTTTTCATACACAAGCCTATTGAGTATAGTCCGATGAACCCATGCTTGGCGAGGTAGTTGCAAGGTCTCTTCAGATCAATTCCTGTCTGTTCGCCATCAGTTATAACGATTATGCGGTAGGTACCGTAACCCAGCTGCTTCTTATATTGCTCAACAATTTTGTCAACACAAGCTGATAGAGCTTCTCCGAGTGGAGTTCCTCCGCTTGGGTGAAGGCTATTGATAATTTTAAGAAACTCCTCCTTGTTGCCGGAAGCAATTGGAAGGGCTTCAGCAAAATCGTCTCCACTTCGGGTGCCCAGGAGCATCAACCCTATATTCACATCATCAGGTATGTTCTTCATGAATCTTGTGACAGCCTCTTTAGCTCCATCAATCTTTCTTTTCCCTGAGCATCTTTCATCCATGCTGCCGCTCATATCGAAGAGGAAATAAAAATTGGAAGCAGTTGAAGCAACGCCTTCTGATTCATCGAATAGAATTGTTATCTGTGGTGAATCTGACTCCTGATCTTCCTGCTCTGATTGATCTACCTGTCCGCCACCAGGTGCATTTTGGAAGCAGGAGCTGACGAGGAGTGCAAGCACGCTTAAGTTTATTATGAAAGCGCCATTTCTGAAAACATATCGTTTTATAATGTTTTTCATAATAGTTAAAACATAATGGNATATTTACTTATATATTGAAGGATCGAAACGGATGGATTCGGACTCGAGTTGTTTCACTCTGAACACTACACGGAAATTCTGTTTCCATTCTTCCTGAGTTCTGGGCTGAACGAATTTTGGCGACTCGATACCTCTGCCAACAACAGTAATCTGTGAAGCGTCGAAGGTGATTCCTGACTGTTTACANTAAGCGAGAAAGCTTTTCTTGACGTTTTCGGCTCTGTCCCTTGACAGGTTTTTTGCCACTTGCTCGATCTGTGCTACTTCCTGGCTGCTGGCTCCACTTTGCCTTGCTTTCAGAACTCCTCCCCTGTCGGAGTGTCCTTCAATAACAACTATCGCACCACCATAGGTCTGCGCAAGCTTGAGAGCTTCTTTAAAGTCAGCCGAGTAGTTGGTAACCGCGAAGTCCTCCTGGTTCGGCTGGAAGTAGATCTCTACATTGAAAAGAGTTCCTTCTGATTCCCAGGTTGTGGCTTCAGCCTTAATTTTGTTCTCAACTACCTGTGAGACTTTTTTCTCATCAAACCTTGGTGTTATTGTGCTTACTCCTGCTTTAGCGTATTTGAGGTTTGGGACGAAAGCGTTATAGTCCCAGTCAGCGTTTAAGACGTTAGTGGCAGAGGTAAGAACTCCCATGGTAATAAATGCTTTTTGAATCTCTGCGTCAATTGTCTTCTGGTTCCTGGTAGTACCTTGTCCGACAAAGAAGGATACGTTACCGGTGTGGCCCACAAATTCACATCCCCCCTCAAGCATGGGCTCAACATCTTTTGTGGCAGTAGGCGTACCAAAGAATAGCTCTGATGATCTGCTGATCAATTTGTTATACTCGCCCATTTTTGAGGCTTTAGATTTCAGGAGGTCACGAAGTCCTTCTTCCGCCTGCATAAGTGCCAGAGTAAGTTTCTGTATCTCGTCCTTGTGTGTGTCAAAATAATCTTTCCTTACAGCGTAGACATCCGCAATGATACGATTAGCTGATTTAGTGGTCAGCCCGATCGTGGCTCCTTTGACTGATCCTTCGCTGCCAGTACCGGTGGTGCCGCCAGAAGTCAGGTTGAGAGCGTCAGGTATAATGCAGAAAACTGCGTCAAGTGTAGGATCTGCAACAAATGCTTCTACTGGATTGTTGTTCGTGCCATTATCGTTGACAGTAAGTTCTTCAAGGTATTTGAAATTGATATCCTCAAGTTTTCTTTTGGCGCTGGTGAAAAGGTTGGCGGCGTAGTCCATGTGCGGTCCGTAGAGTTGCAAAGCGACATTCCTGGCGTTATTGATATTTTTTCCTTTGCGGAAAACAACTGCGTCATCACCATTCGAGTAGCTTAACTGGTAGACCTCCACAAGGTCAATCCCAGCTGCCTTGAATGCATCGCTTGCCATCTTGATCATCCCTTTTGTTCCTCTTAAATAGGGTGTTTCACCGTTAATGCATCGTTGTACCTGATCTTTAAAATTATCCTCGTTTCTGAGTGTGAAGTCGAGACCGTTTTGTTTGAAGATGCCGTTAATCTCTGCATAGACCGTTGCGATATCACCTCCCCATGTAATGGTAGGTAAGGTTATTGCCCCGGATGTTCGGACNGATTTCAACGAGGTTGATACTACCTGCGACATAGGTTTTAACTGGACATATTTAACCTGTGCCAGGAGCGACATTGTGGTAAACAATAGTGCTGTAACTATCGCGATTCTGTTGGGAAAAGGAAGATGTTTCATAATTAAAGCAATTTTTATTTAATTCTCCNAAATGAATTTTTTGTTTCTGTTGTATTATTAAAGTCTTAATATTACCAAAGAACTGCAGGTATGTAGCCTNTTACTTTATTAATATCATTATTCTGGTAAATCATTATTGTAAAGTTAAGGTATTTTCAAAATGTGAAGCTCTTTAATAAAAAAGATACTTCTTTATTGCATAATGATAAGTATAAGTATAAAGATCTTCCCTTCTTTGACTGCCATATTGAAGCATGATAATAATTAACAAACAATCGGAAACAATAAATATTTAGCTACGAATCTGGGTATTAANTTCATTTTGGCAAAAAGTAATCAAGATCTTTGGNTTAGTGTGATCAGATTGTCCGTCATTTGTATCTTTGGCTCGCAAATTCATTTTAATTCACTGAGAATTAAACCCTGACAGGGATAAAAACAGAACAGTTTTAGTCACTGGCATTGGAGTATTTACTTCCAACTATGAATTTTGAATGGAAAGATCCGGAATGTGATCTGGACTTAATACCAAATGAAGCCAGGGCTATNAAAATTGGTGCTTCGATTTCTAACTCTTTCGGTTTTGGCGGGCAAAATGGTGTGCTTGTTTTCTCAAAAGCCTGAAGTATCAATTTAAGAGAGTCCTGCATCCTCAAGGAATCTTTTCAGGATTAAAAGATCCTTCTTCATTGCTGATTTAACCTGGTTACGTTCGATTGTTAAGCCTGAGGATCCGTTTTCAGCTCCACCAAGAGGATATTCATAATGAAGAGATATAGGGATTTGAAGATTAGCCTTTTTAAGAAGCCCGAAAAATCTACTGAAATCAACCATTCCTTCTCCTAACGGAACCGCCTCAGATCTTATTCTGCCATCCCTTTCGATCCATTTGAAATCTTTAATGTCAATTGTTCTCACGTAAGGATTTATCAGCTTAAAACCAACAGGCCAGGTATTTGCACCCTCCACCGTTGCATGAAAAATATCGTATTGTGAACCCAGCCAGGGTGAATCAATCTCTTTAAGTACTTTGGCAATATCCCAGACAGCACCGCCAAAATAAATCCCTTCGGGAGCTGCTCCGGAATGATTCTGATATTCACCGGATATTGAGTATTTTTCATTCAGGTCTGCAAGTTTAGATAGTTTTAATTGCATCGACTTTATATTTTCCTCTACCGGCCTGGTGTCATCATAATGACCCCATCCCATCCTGTAATGCTTTATGCCAAGAGATGATGCAGTTTTCAGTATCCTCCCGGTTATCGGATCATCTGCATTGTCAATTGCAGTCGTTAACATGTAAATCTTTTTGCCTTCCCTGGCCAATGCTTCAACAGCTTTTGGCAGATCTTCCTCCACTCTTTCGGGCAATACATGTCCGCCCGGCCTTAAGGTCAGATCTGTTCCGTCGAAACCGATCTCGGAAATTATGTCTGCCATCCCTCTGTAATCGAGCCACTGCAGATGCTTTGAGAAAATGCTGATCTTAAAAGCTTCCCGATCATTCCTGATTGCAGATGATCCGGACTTCTTTTCAGGCAAAGCCGAAAGGGGGGTTGCTGACAGCTGGTTAAGAGCACCTGATACAGCAAAGCCAGCAGTAAGGAATAGTNTTGACGAAAAATTTCTTCTTGAAGTCATTATTTCAAAAATATTATATATGATTCTGATTATTTTAGTTTTACCTGCATGATGACCGGATTGTGATCTGAATTGACGAAACCAAGATGATGGCATTTTACAGAAACGGATTCTACATTTGGTGAAATGAGGAAGAAATCACAAACACTGGTTGGTGTTGCTGCCGGGTTATATTCAGCCATCAGGGTCCGGAATGAAGGGGAGGAAGGATCAAAGATCCATTTCCATTCCACCGGCATGTAATCTGATTCGATTCCCACGAGGTTAAAATTCCCGATCTGACCTGTGAACTCCTTGTTACCCTGAAAGTCAGGTTTGAAACCGGGAGGATACTGATTCCAGTCACCTCCTGCAATTACATAGTTCCCTGAATTGTATTCACTCAGAACAAATTGCCTCAGCCTTTCCATCTGGGCCTTTCTTATAATTCCCCCTTCATCAAATGCTTCGTTATGGGTGTTGATCAGAACAAGTTCATTTCCGTTCTCAGTTTTATACCTGTTGACAATAAAACATCTGTCGAGATAGAACAGTTGAGTGGGAAAACCGAAATCTCCAGGAAGAGAAAATCTTGCCGATGATTCAGGAACGAATTTCGAAAAGACGGCAATGCCTGATAATACTTTACCCATAGGTTTTGCGGGAGGAATGGGAACGAAAAAAACATCATAGTTTTTTGCAAAGAACGAATGATAGCCGGAGAGTAAACCCGCTATTCTCTCATATTGATCAACCCGGTAACTTCTTTTGCTGTCGCGGTCAATTTCCTGAAGCTGTATAAAATCAACCGTGTCGTTTCCTGATAAGAAATCCCCGATCTTTGAAATATTATCCAGACATCTGTTCATAGGTGTAATTACTTTAGTCCCGCCATCCTTGAAAAAATCCATATCCTTGTCGAGTCCGGCATAGCCGATGTTCCAGGTCAGGATAGAAAGGGTGATGGAATTTTCCAGCAATGAAGGGGTCCCTGACTGCGAAATAATCTCTTTTTCTACCGGTTTGTAATCGGAAATCATGGCAAAAACAATCAGGCCGATGAAGCCAATAATAATGGCGGCTATTAATATCAGAACAGCCTTGAGAATTTTTTTAATGATTTTCATGGTTCACTTTATTGTTTATGATCAAAATTACATTATAAATAACCGGAAATCAAATCTCATCTGTAAACTTAATTGCTTTTGGGAACCATCCTCAGAAATAGATTCTGGANCTGACCAAATCCTTAGGTAAGTTATTCAGGCATTTTCTGTTATCCATATTATATTTTCAGGGAGCAGCAGTTTATACAGAGAATAGTCTGAAAGGAAGTTCTATTCAACCTGCAATCAGATAGTTTTATAAATTTATTCCGGTAAGGCAAAGCCGGTAAAATCAAATAATTCTTCTTACCTTCATTTTGTTATAAAAGAATGNANCCACTGATTGCAATCTATTATAAACCGATAATTTAACCAATTAAAATTCCAATAAAGATGAGTGAAAACAGACGTGCTTTTCTGAAAAAGTCGGTACTGGCTACAGCCGGTATTGCAGTTGCTCCGGCTTATATTAAAGGATTCCAGCAGGTAAAACCGAGTGACCGGCTTAATGTCGGGGTTATCGGAATACACGATCGCGGGGGGTTGTATAATGGAAGCGGTCACACAGCCAATTTTACCAGGATAAAAGAGACAAGAGTTGCAGCCATCTGCGACTGTGTTGATTATCTATTGCCAAAAGCCATCACCGATATAGAAGGTCTGGGAGGGGNAAAGCCCAAAACCTTTACCGATTATCGCAAGATGCTGGAGGACAAAGATCTGGATATAATCTCGATAGCCACACCCGGCTACTGGCATGCATTAATGGCAGTCAACGCCTGTCAGGCCGGAAAGGATGTTTATGTTGAAAAACCAATTTCGTATAATGTTGACGAGGGAAGAAAGATGATTCAGGCTGCAAGAAAATACAACAGAATAGTCCAGGCAGGCACCCAGCGCAGATCCAACAGGCTTTCACTTAAGGCAATACAACTGCTTAAAGATGGAGTCATCGGTGATGTTTACATGGGACGCGGAACAGTATACCGCAGCCGTCAGGATATTGGCAAAAAGCCTGATACTTCAGTTCCGCAGGGAGTTAACTGGGATCTCTTCAGGGGACCGGCACCGATGATCCCGTTCAACGAAAACCATTTCCTTTATAACTGGCACTGGTATTGGGATACAAGCACCAGTGAATTTGGCAACAACGGCATTCATGTGATGGACATTATAAGGCTTGGTATGAATATCAATGAGCATCCGAAGAAAATATCATGCTGCGGCGGGTTCTATGCATTTAAGGAGACATCTGATCAGGAGATTCCAAATCTTCAGGTTGCGGCATTCGAATACCTGAATGGAGCTATTATGGAACTGGAGGTCAGAAGTCTTCCTACACCAAGTGAACCGTACAGCCACCTCTGGCTCGGGACCAAGGGTTATGCAGTTATACAGGGTGGATCTTTCCAGGTTTTCGAAGGGGGCAGAGGGCCGGCAACAGCAGGAGGACAAACAGGAACCGCTGCTTTTGCATCCGGGGCACAGCAGGACAGAACTGCCAAACCTTCAATGCAGGTGACAAATGCTGACCTTGAACCAAATCCCAGATGGGACGAAATAACCAAATCGGGAATTGATTATCATTTCCAGAATTTTGTTGATTGTGTAACCAGCCGCAAAAAAGAAGATCTTGTAACTGAAATAGAAAGCGGTCATATGTCGACAGCAATGATGCATCTGGGAAATATAGCATACCGGACTGGCAGGAAGCTGGAATTCGACACCAGAACCGAGAAATTTATCGGTGACAAAGCTGCCAACGCTTATCTGTCGCGACCTGACGGAGGGAGAAAGCCTTTTAATATGCCGGAGGAAGTGTAAAGATCCAAATTGCAAAAAGCCCTGAAGCCTTTGCACCAGGGCTTTTTCTTATGTTTGAGTTTTTAAGACTACGAAAATGCCGAGACAGTCTTTACTTAAGTTTTTTTTAAGTTTATTATTCACGTTATCGGTATCTGTTTTTCTCCCTGTTTTCTCAGGCAGCAAAATTGCTGAAATTTCCACCAGCGTCAGAACGACCTCATTTGATGAGGGATGGCTCTTTATGAAGGACACTCTTTCAGGTGCTGAGTCCCCAGGCTTCAATGATTCCGGCTGGAGGATTGTCAACGTTCCCCACGACTGGAGCATTGAAGATCTGCCCGGACAGAATGGTAAGGATATAATCGGACCATTTGACAGATACGCCATAGATAAAGGAAGTTCTGCCTATCTGACAGGAGGGATTGGCTGGTACAGGAAGCACTTTGTTATAAACGAGGAGGACAGGGATAAAATAGCTTACCTGCAGTTTGACGGGGTTTATATGGAATCTGATGTCTGGCTTAATGGCAATCATCTGGGATTTCATCCTTATGGATATACTCCTTTTTACTATGATATTACCTCTTATCTGAATCCACCCGGGCAGTCGAATGTTGTCGCTGTTCGCGTGAAAAATGAAGGTATGAATTCACGTTGGTATTCAGGATCAGGAATTAACAGGCATATCTGGCTAACATTATCGAATCCGGTTCACATAGATGTATCAGGAGGAATGTACATTACNACGCCCATTATCACCGGGAACAGGGCGGAAGTAAAAGTCGTGGTGACTATCGTAAATTCAGGCACTAATAATGAAAGTTTTGCGCTGCGAACAGAATTACGCGATCCTTCGGGTAAGGTAGTTGCAACTGTAACCGGCAATTCCGAAGTGGCTTCTGGTCAGACAATACAGGTAAAGCAGGATATCCCGGTTCAAAAGCCATTTCTATGGTCGGTCGATGAGCCGAATCTCTATATTGCAAAGGCATCCGTGCTGATAAATAATAAAACAGTTGATGAGCTGGCAGCTCATTTTGGGATACGCAGTATCAGGATAGATTCAAAAAACGGCTTTACTCTAAATGGAAAATCAATTGACCTTATTGGTGGTTGCATTCATCATGATAATGGTCCCCTTGGGGCTGCTTCCGTCGATCGTGCAGAGGAGCGGAAGATTGAGGTTTTAAAAAACATTGGATTTAATGCGATCCGTACCGTTCATAATCCTCCTTCAACAGCACTTCTGGATGCCTGCGACCGTCTGGGGATATTAGTTATCAATGAGATATTTGATACATGGGAGACTGCCAAAAGGAATCAGGATTATCATCTCTGGTTCCGNGAATGGTGGCAGAGAGATGTGGAGTCGTGGGTCAGGCGCGACCGGAACCATCCCTCAGTTATAATTTGGAGCACAGGGAATGAAATCAGGGAGGCTTTTGATACTTCAGGACTAAGAATTGCCAGAAACCTGGCTGGAGAAATCCGGCGGCATGATCAGACCCGCTGGGTCACAGAATGCTTTAACGATTTTGCATGGATGAGAGGTCAGAAAAGCAAATGGGATGAGATCCCGGAACACATGGCCCTTTTTGATTTAATAGGATATAACTATGCGTATAAGAGATATGAGGAGGATCATTNAAAATATCCTGAGCGTATTATGATAGGAACCGAAACAAATCCTCCCCTCGCCCTTGAAAACTATGAGATGGTTAAAAAGCATCCTTATGTTATAGGCTATTTTGTCTGGACGGCAACAGATAACCTTGGTGAGGCGGGCAGAGGTATGCCTCAGCTTAGGGACATTGTACCTGATACCAGTTCAACATCGGCGGGAGGTGAATTCAGGCGCGACTCCTGGCCGGTATTCACAAATTACCAGGGCGACATTGATCTTATTGGAAACAGAAAGGTGCCTTCTTATTATCAATCAGTAGTCTGGGGTAAAAGCAAAGTTGAAATGTTCATTCACCGACCCATTCCGAAAGGTAAAAGAGAGATCACCAGCAGCTGGGGATTCCCCGACGAACTGAAAAGCTGGAACTGGTCAGGTCATGAGGGTGAAAAAATGCAGGTTCATGTCTACACCCGCAGCTATCAGGTCAGACTTACTTTAAATGGCAAATTGGTTGGTGAGCAGAATCTTGATCCGGGAAAATCAATCACGGCAGCATTCGAGGTTCCCTATGAGCCTGGCACTCTGGTTGCCCGTTGTTATGAAAATGGCAGGGAGACTTCATCACAGACCCTTAAAACAACAGGCAAACCGAAAGCCATAAGACTTATTGCTGACAGAACCAGGATCAGAGCAGACCGCAATGATCTGGCATATNTAAGAGCTGAGATAATCGATTCAGATGGGAATATCGTTCCTGATGCCGATGACATAATGGTCACTTTTAAGGTAAAAGGCAGGGGTGAAATAGCAGGCGTTGGGAGCGGCAATCCCGCAGATATGTCCAGCTTTCAGCAACCAGGGAAAAAAGCTTATCAGGGAGTATGTCTGGCTATTGTAAGACCTGAAACAACTCCCGGGAAAATAAACATCATGGCTACAGCTGAAGGATTGAAGAAAGCTTCATTGATAATTTCGGCTGATAGAACCTTACACCCTACAAATAAATTCTGAATTATATTTTAACGAAACTTTTAGTAATTTTGAAATAACTAAAACATCCCTTATTTTTAAAATAACAAAAATCCTGATGTTTTTCTATCTCTAACCGGAAAAATAAATACTGTTTAATATAGATCCAGAACGGAATTAAATTACTAACCTAACCATTATGAAGAGACGAAATTTTGTTAAATCGGTTGCTGCTACCGGTACCGGACTGATAATACTTCCGGGAAGTATCCTTTCAGGAAGAAGTCCAAGTGATAAGCTGAATATCGCCCTGATAGGGGCACATGGACGAGGCAGCCAGCATTACGGGGCATTGGAGACCGAAAACGTGGTTGCCATATGTGATGTACATGCAGGCAATATGGCACTTGCTGCAAAGCAATATCCGAATGCCAAACAGTACACCGACTGGCGCAAGTGCCTCGATCAAAAGGATATCGATGCTGTTTTGATTTGTGCGCCGGATCATCACCATGCATTCATAAGTATTTGGGCCATGAACCGCGGAAANCATGTCTATTGCGAGAAACCAGTTGGTGAATGTGTAACGGAAGCACGTGAGGTTCGGAAGGTGTATCTCGCAAACAAGAACAAGCTGGCTACCCAGCACGGNACCCAGCGACATGCCAATGAGAATTTTGACCGCGTTGCTGAACTGGTCCGCGGTGGGGCCATCGGCGATCTGAAGGAGGCAATAACCTGGGGCAACAGGACTCATGATAAAACAGGTTATCTTCCTGCAGCAGGACCTGCACCAAAGGAAATCGACTGGGAACAGTGGATCGGTCCGGTTCAGATGCATCCATTTAATCCGGGATATTTCGGTGCAAGGCCGGGAGCCGGATGTTTGCTTTGGAATATGTACCATGATTTCGGCAGCTGGCAGATAGGAGATATGGGCAGCCATACAATGGACCTTGCCTGGAATGCAATCGATGCAGGACAGCCTACAAGCGCCTGGGCAGAAGGAGATCCATTCAGTCCGGAGGTTGTTGCATCGAACATGCATACTAAATTTAATTTTCCGGCAAACAGCTGGAGGGGCCCCATTACGGTTGAATGGTATCAGGGGACATTAAAGCCTGCCAGCCCGAATCCCGCTATTGACATCAGTAAAATCGGCCATGGGGCAATGTTCAAAGGCACCAAGGGAACTCTAATAGCTGACTTCACCACACGTATACTTATCCCGGATCGCAGCGGAGCAGACATGACCTACTACAAACCACCCACCCCTGATAAGGTTGCACCTCCTCTCGGAGGATTCCAGCAACAATGGTTCAATGCATGTAAGGGGGACCTTAAAACAGACTGCGATTTTGATTATGCAGGGCGTATGATTGAGACATTGATGCTCGGGCTAGCAGCTCATCAGGCTGGTAAGGAATTGCAGTATGATCCTGGTAAGGGAGTTGTGACAAATGATCCCGCTGCCAATGCCTTTCTGACCAAGGAATATCGCAAGGGCTGGGTGCTTAACGGGTAAAGGTTGAATTCCGGATTTTATCCAACAAAGCAATTCCGGAATACTTCGAAACATAATTTAAACTTATTAGAATGAAGAAGAAATCTTTTTTATTGATTTCAGTAGTATATATTGTCACCACTGTTTATTCCTTTACATTTGGCCAGGAAACAGGCTCAATGACTGATCCAAGGGATGGCAAAATTTACAAAACCGTCAAAATTGACACTCAGATATGGATGGGTGAAAATCTTGCTTTTAAAACTGAAAGCGGGTGCACGGTTTATGATGATGTCAAGGATTATTTAAAAACTCACGGTTACCTGTATACCTGGGAAGCTGCCACAAAAGCTTGCCCTGATGGCTGGCACCTGCCATCGATGCAGGACTGGTGGTTTTTATCAAACTATCTTGGCGGTGACGAAGTAGCAGGCGGAAAACTTAAACAGACCGGAACTACTTCCTGGGAAAGTCCAAATACAGGCGCGACCAACTCAAGCGGTTTTACTGCTCTCTCAAGTGGCCGCAGCGGTGACAAGGCTATTGAACATATAGGCAAGACGACCTTTTTCTGGACTAATGTAGATGATGATGATGCTACAAGCTGGTGTGGGACATTATACTCTTCCAGGGGAGATCTGGCTCTTATACCGATTGAAAAGAAAAATGGTTTTTCAGTTCGTTGTATCAAGAATTCGGCGGGTAACGAAAAGGTATTTGATTTCTGGTGATCATAAAGAATTAAGTCCAGGGTGAGGTCATAAAAAAACCTTCGACCGCCATGAGGGAGTTTTTTCGTCCCGTATGCGGGCTACCTGCCCCGGGATCAAGTTATGTGTGGGTACCAAATCTCTGAGGTTTATTCTGATCATTCTAATCCGTTCGAACATAAGAGAATACTGCTGCCAGCTTCGCTCGTCTTCATTTTGGAGTGACTAACAGATAATCAGGATATACGGTACACCATTAATGCCCGTCCATGCCTGATATACAATTTGCCTTTATGAATAACGGGATGTGAGAAATGGGGGCCGTCTCCCATCGGGACCCTGAAATGACTTATAATTGAAAAGGCATTTCTGTCTGCTGAAACAAGCGCAACTTCTCCCTTCTTGGTATAGCAGTAGAAAAGCCCGTCGGCCAAAAGGATAATCCCGTCACTGAGGCCGCTGAACGAATGAATTACAGTACCATTTTTTGCGTCAACACAGAACCATTTTCCGGCCTCGTAAACAGAACCGTATATTAACCCATCGAGAAGAATAAAACCCTCCATAAGGTTCATGAGTTCCCTGTTTCTCCATAACTTTGTGACTTTCTTTCCGTCATCTGAAAGCTTTATGGCAACCATGCCATTGTCAGAATCTGCTTCTTCAGTGGCGCAGTATATTATACCATCAGAGTAAAGAGGCATATTGGCGTGAATATGATTTCCCTGATTCTGCGGGAAGTGCCAGTAAGCCTGACCTGAATTGGCATCAATCCCTATTACAGAACCATCGGTGGTGGTTATTATCAGGTCTGTTTCATTATGCTTAACATAAATAGATGAGCAGTATGCAGAGGCCCTTCCATTTCCGGGGCTTGACCATAAGAGTTTTCCGGTCACCCTGTCAAGTGCAACAATATTATTTTTTAAACCTCCGGGAGTGCAGATTATCCTGTCGCCAACTACCAGCAGATTTTCAACCAAGCCCCACGTTACCTTCTTCCCCCCATATTCTTTCAGGAGATCGACAGACCATACAATCTCGCCCATTCCTGCATTAATGCAATAAACAACTCCATAGCCACTCTGAAAATAAACACGGTCTTCAANTATAACCGGTGTCGACCTTGGTCCTATATAGTTTTCAGTCCACTCAGGTCCGTAGGGTACCTTCCACAGAAGTTTACCATTATAATCGAAAGCAAAAAGAAATCCTGTATTTCCTTCAAGCCCTGTTATAAACAGTCTGTCTTTTCCGGGTCCCACACTTGTATGACCATCACCCAAACTGTTAAATGACCATAGCAGTTCCGGACCTATGTCGGGCCAGGCTTTCAGCAGTCCTTTTTCAGGTATAATACCGTTCCTGTTAGGTCCTCTCCACTGGTATACCTGTGCATTTGTAACACAGGTGAGGAGAAGAAGTGACAGAATCAATAAATTCTTTTCCTTCATAATTGAATTGTTTCTTTAAAACAGGCCAAATATAAGACTATTAAGCTNTTTAGAGACTGGCACAATTTAGTATAAATCATTCTCAGGTTTTATCAACAATTAATTCTTTAAAGAGAGCTGATTGAATTATAATCACTGCTTATACCTGTAGATCACAAAACATCTGATGTGTGAACATTATTTACTGGCAGGCAACCATTTTGAGCGTCCCCCGGTTTTTGCCAGGAATCTCATAGCTTGCTGATGGCATATAAGTTGCGCATTTAGAAGATTGTCAGGTGATTCTATTTTAGCTTTTCGTGTGGCGCTATTTCCTGAAAATGCGTGACTTGGTGATTCCACCACAACGCTAAGTGCTCCGCAATGCCAGTTCACGGCTCCATCAATATTATAGACACCCGTGGCAGCCCTGGNCGGGTTGCCTTCGATCGCCGGATCATTTGTTTCCTGAAGTCCGTTAACGGCAAGTTCTGAATGAACATATTTAAAGAGTGTGTCAAATGCAGGATGAAGAGCCGGCTCTCCGAGAGGTCTGTCCATCCTCATATATAGGGCGCCCGTATGCATATTAATTATAAGATCAGGCTTTTCGCGTTCTGCAAGATNAAATAGCGCCTGAGTTTCGGGTTGTTTCTTCCCCAGAAAATTATCATGCTGAATATTTACTCCGGCATCATTGGGATATCCTCCCTGGAAACCGGGTTTTGAAAAATCTATTGGTATGAATTCCTTTATCTGTGGCCATCCGGTGATTGTACCGTCNGGCATACCACCTGTATTCAGGTATTCAGGTACGGTGTAAATAGTGTCCCTGTATAGCTCCATTCTCAGCGGAATTCGTTCCCTTCCGTCAGGATTTGTAATGGGAATCAGTATCAAACGGTCAATTTCAGATATTGCCTCTGTTATACCCGGCCACTCCTTCCCCCTTAAATCCTTCCCTGTTTCAATAACAGATATCAGATTCACCATACCGACAATTCCTTCAAACTCACCGCCATGAACAGCTGCCATACTCATGTACACTGTCTTGTCATGATCGGGCCCCCGGTAGGCTCGAACATCTCCGAAACCCAGTGACCCTGAGAATGTTGTTGTACCCTTTCCCTGACGAGGACTTCCGTAAAGGACAGCCCTGATCTGCCTTCCGCCGGCCGAAGTTCCTACGGTCTGGATTTGTCCTTTATGTACTGTCTTAATAAGGAAATTATTAACCTCGTCACAGGAAGTAAGCCAGAAAGATGGAATATCTGAAGGTTCCCTGAGATAATCAGGAGGGATCCGGAATGAATAAGCTGAGTGCTTTTCTGATTGTTGTCTGCGGCAGCTAAGATTAACGACAGTTAAAACCGTTATTGGTATCAAAAAACAGAGAATTATAAACCTGACCGGGATTACACTTTGGAGTTTGGTCTTTTTCCCAGGAATCTCACTTTGAGTTTTTCTTGGAATCATATCATGTGGAATAGTTTTTTTCATATAGAGACCCCTTTTTTGTAAACGAAGTAAGCAATAAAGATCAGACTTTTATTTCAAATTTCCTGTCAGCACCTGGATCGGTGAAGTCTTCCGCATAAAAGACCAATACTTAACCAGTGGTATCGACGTAAATGATGATGACCATATCAGTGCTAAAGGAAATCGAGGCTCACAAATTATTTTGTTTTATCACTTTGACTTCTTCTGGACTGGGGAGTCGCTTTGTTCATATTTTCCTGGNTTTACAGTCATATTAGTTAAAGCTGTCAAACAATAAATTGAACCTGACAGTACTGACAAGTTCAGCCTCCGGAAATCAGCTCCGGGGGCTTTTGTTTGACACTGAATTCTATCTGAAAATATTTCGTTGCATTATCAGGAGATCCTTCGCTGCCGCTCAGGATGACAATATTAAATAGGGTTGGAATGGGAAGAAGCGGCGGGCCGCGGANGCAAGGCGTTTTAATGAATGATTACTATTTGCGGCCCGCCGCTTCTTACCCGAACTCCATAAAAACCCTGTCATCCTGAACGGAGTGAAGGATCTTCTGATCGCAAGTGAAAACCATTGCTATACAATTAATTAGGGTTACTGAGGCTCCGCACATTCAGGGGTTNTTGACGTGACAGTTTCTCGACTAATATTTAAGNGCCCTGTCAGGCGGCGATTTGAAACCCNGTGGCTCCATNATAGAATTAAGTTCAAACACTTCGTTTNTTTTTTATATCAATAAAGATCATATCCCCATCAAAATCCATTTGCATAAATTATTGAAGTTTACTATTTTACTGACTTTCATAAAGAGAGATTATTTCGGATGTTGTTAAATTATTAACAATCGGATGCAGGAACCTCTTTCACCGGACCAGATTTTAATCAGAAAGCTGACAGAAATAGTTCTGGCAAACCTCGGGAATGAGAAATTCGGGGTAATGGAGCTGGCCTGTGAAATGAAAATGAGCCATTACAGGTTGAGCCGGAAGCTTTTTCTGGCAAAAGGTGAAAAAGTAAGTCAGTTTATACGTGAGATCCGCCTGACAGAAGCTTTAAAGCTGCTCACGAGTAAGGATATAACTGCTTCTGAAGCTTCATTTAAAGTGGGATTCAGCAGCCCTGCCTATTTTAATAAATGTTTTCACGAATACTTTGGATATCCTCCGGGGAAGGTTAAAAAAGTTGAACCTGATGATAATAAACTTAATGAAACAGCAGCTGTAAACCTGAAGGAGGAATTGAAAATTACCGGAAATAGAAAGTACACATATTCATTTCCGGTTCTCATTATTTCTGTCCTGATTCTGGGCGCGGTTTCTTTTCTGGTATACAATAAAATTCATAAATCCGGCCAGCCAGACAAACTTCTGTCTTCTGAAGGAAGAATTTCAGTTGCAATTATGCCATTTCTGAATATGACCCGCGATTCGGTATTTGACATCTGGCA